>ERZ825896.2269-NODE-2269-length-18905-cov-3.528435_pt1 | contig 18905 bp, 18 predicted proteins | sample MGYA00519858_ERZ825896 | MGnify/ENA primary metagenome ERZ825896 (study PRJEB31778, sample SAMEA3449214) | human gut metagenome | biome: human gut; feature: human-associated habitat; material: faeces | place: United Kingdom | collected 2010/2012 ...
CCTCTGCGATGCGCCATTATTATCGCGGATAATGGAATAGACCTCGTCAGCCTGCAGCGTCTCAAACGCATATTCTTTACAGGCAACGGCTGCTTCTGTGGCATATCCGTGGTGCCAGAAGGCCTTTTGAAACAGATACCCAACTTCCAACACCTGCCCGCCGGGAACCTGTTGCATTGTGAGCCCGCACTGCCCAATCATTTCGTTGGTCAGCCCACAGGCCGAATCCATAGATACGGTAACGGGAGATCTGACGATCCAGCCATTCCTGAACTTCATTATCGGTGAAGGCGTGCTCATAGGCGTACATGACCTCCTCATCCTGCAGGATTTTACACAGTGCCTCATAATCTCCCTGGTTCATTTCCCGCAGATAGAGCCGGTCTGTCTCGATGATCAAGATTGAATCCTCCTTATGTTTATACGCTCACAGTATTTTTTCCATCCCGATTTTCTGGATTTCAAGGCCTGCTTTTTCATAAAATTTTACGGCATCCACATTGCCGGCCCAAACATTAAGGGTTACATTATAGCAGCCGGTCTTCTTGGCATAATCTAAAACAGATTCATATAGGGCTTTCCCGATATGGGTGCCTCGAGCGCTCTCATCGACACATAAATCATCGATATAGAGGGTCTTGATGTCTGTCATATTATTGTGATTGATATATTGCTGGTGTACACAAAATGCGTAACCCAAAGTATCGCCGTCTCTTTCCGCAACAAAGACCGGTCTCTTGCCGTCCGCTATGATTTCTTTTAGTTCTTCATCGGTGTATTTCTTTGCACCGGCCTTAAACAAGTCAGGGCGGACATCGCTATGTACCTTATGCACCTCAAAAAGCAATTTGCTGATGACAGGAATATCGCGCTCTTTTGCACGACGTACTGCTACTTCACCCATGGACATCCTAATCTCCTCCCAAAGTTCCAAGTCTGTAAATGAGATTATACCATAAGCGGCAATTCCGTCACAAGGCATATGAGTGGACGTACCGGTAACTTCGATTAGATACCCCTCAAGGCAGACGATCTCCGCCGCTTTCGATTGAAATTTTTCCTTACATGGGATATAATACATTGGTTAAACTGACGCAAGGGAGGAACATGCGTATGAGTTCCACCATTCAAAGCTATCTGGCCGCCCTGCGCGGCAAACGGGTTGCAGTTGTCGGGATTGGAGTTTCCAATACCCCGCTGATCAAGATGCTGCTGCGTTCCGGTGTGGAGGTATCCGCCTGCGACAGGCGCGTCCGGGAGGACTTTGCCGGCCGCGCGGAGGAGCTGGAGAGTCTTGGGGCAGTGCTGTATCTGGGGGAGGACTACCTGGAGCACCTGGAGGGCGCAGATGTCATTTTCCGTACGCCGGGCCTGCGGCCTGACGTACCTCAGCTGGAGGCCGCCAGAAAGCGGGGGGCCGTGATTACCTCAGAGATGGAGGCGTTCTTTGAGGTCTGTCCCTGTACGACTGTCGCTGTTACTGGCAGCGATGGGAAGACCACCACCACCACTATCATCGCCGGGCTCCTGAAAGCCGCCGGAAAGACTGTCTATGTAGGTGGAAATATTGGAAAGCCTCTGCTGCCCGATGTGGACGGCATGGAAAAAGGGGATATTGCCGTATTGGAGCTCTCCTCTTTCCAGCTTATGACCATGGACAGAAGTCCCAACGTAGCTGTGGTCACCAATCTGGCCCCCAACCACTTGGATGTGCATAAGTCCATGAGCGAGTACATCGCTGCAAAGGAGCATATCTTCACGTATCAATCGCCGGGAGATCTGGCTGTCTTCAATCAGGACAATGAGATTACCCGGCAGTTTGCCGCTGCCGCCAGGGGGCGGGTAACCCTTTTCAGCCGCCGTGAGGAATTGAAAGCGGGGGTCTTTGTCCGCCAGGGTGCAATTTGGGCCGCCGATGGCGCTCAGGAACGGGAGGTGCTGCCCCTCTCCGACATTCTGCTGCCAGGTGAGCACAATGTAGAGAATTATATGCCGGCAATTGCCGCCGTAGCGGGTTTTGTCCCCGATGAGACCATCCGCGCCTTTGCCAAAAAGTTTGGCGGCGTGGAGCACCGCATTGAGCTGGTGCGCACACTGAACGGCGTGCGCTACTATAACGACTCCATCGCCTCCAGCCCCACCCGCACCATCGCTGGATTGCGTTCCTTCCCGAATAAAGTTATCCTGATCGCCGGTGGATATGATAAGCATATCCCCTTTGATGTGTTGGGGCCTGAGATAAGAGAGCATGTAAAGGCACTTTTCCTCACAGGGGATACCGCTGGGAAAATCCGATCCGCCGTGGAGGGAACTTCCGGTTATACCGGAGACAATCCGCCCATAACAGAGATTGACGACTTTGATGAGGCCGTTCTGGCCGCGCACCGTCTGGCACAGCCCGGCGATGTGGTCATTCTCTCGCCTGCCTGTGCCTCTTTTGACCGGTTTAAGAATTTTATGGAGCGAGGGGCGGCATTCAAAAAGATTATCTATGAATTGTAGAGGAGTGAAGCACTTGAATATGCGTGAAGTGCTGGGGCGGCTCTCAGCTCAGGCCGGCCCTTCCGGCTTTGAGACGCCTGTGGCACAGTTGGCTGTCGAACTGATGCGCCCTCTGGTGGACGAGGTGTCTGTCGACCGTATGGGCAATGTGGTAGGAATACGCCGCTGCGGAAAGCCGGGGGCAAAGCACCTGCTGCTGGACGCACATTTGGATGAGATTGGACTCATTGTCACCGGTGTGGAGGACGGCTTTCTGGCCTTTCGATCCATCGGGGGGGTGGATCCCAGGATGCTGCCCGACCGGGAGCTTACGATTCTGACCAATCCCCCTATTCTGGGGGTTGTGGCCTGCCTTCCTCCACACGTACAGAAGGCGGGCGACAGTAAAACGGCCATTCCCATCAGCGATCTGCGTATCGATATAGGCATGGGGCAGGAAGCGGCCGCAGAGACCGTGCCCATCGGAACGCCAATTGTTTTCCGGGGAGGCTGCGCTCCGCTGGGGGCGGACAAGCTCTGCGGAAAGGCCATGGACGACCGATCCTGTTTTGTAACCCTGCTCAGGACACTGGAACTCTTAAAGGACAAGCGGCTGGACGTGGATCTCTATGTCATGGGCAGCACCCGTGAGGAGGTCTCGGGGGCGGGGGCAAAGACCGGAATCTTCTCCATTGATCCCGACTGGTGCGTGGCTGTAGACGTAACCCACGGCAAGACCCCGGACGTGTCATCCAAGGATTATACGCTGGAGCTGGGGGGCGGTCCCGCTATTGGCGTGGGGCCCAATATGACCCGCTGGATGACCCGGCGTATGATTGAAAAGGCTGAAGGGAAGAAAATCCCCTATCAGCTGGAGGTCATGACAGGGCACACCGGAACCAACGGCTGGGGGATGCAGATCAGCCGGGAAGGGGTGGCTACCTCGGTGGTCTCTCTGCCTCTGCGCTATATGCACAGTCCCATTGAGGTGCTGGAAGTGGAAGATATGGAGCGCACCGCGGCATTGCTGGCCGCATTTGCGGAGGGACTGGGAGAGGAGGCTGAATCGCTGTGCTGAATCTGGTGAAGGAGTTGTGCAGGCTGCCCGGCGTCTCCAGCTGGGAGGAGCCGGTCCGCGCGTTTATTCGGGAGCGGGTGGCGCCCCACGCCGACCAGCTTCGGGTGGACGCCCTGGGGAACCTCATTGTTTTTAAAAAAGGGAAGAAGTCCACTGGGAACAAGCTGCTGTTGGCGGCTCATATGGACGAAGTCGGGCTGATGATCAAGCAGATTACCGACGAGGGGTATCTAAAATTCGACGCTGTAGGCGGAATTGACCGCCGGGTACTGCTGGGAAAGCGAGTCCTGGTTGGAGAGAAGGGCGTTCCCGGTGTAGTAGGCCTCAAGGCCTATCACCTGGTATCCGAAGAAGAGGAGAAGACGGTCCCTAAGCTGGAGGATTTTTATCTGGATATCGGAGCAAAGAACAGGGAGGCCGCCGCATCCCAGGTCGCGCTGGGCGACTGTGCCGTCTTTGACAGCGACGCCGTGGAGTTTGGCGCAGGGATGCTCAAAGCAAAGGCGTTGGACGACCGGGTGGGCTGCGCCGTTATGATGAAGCTGATCGAGGAGGATCTGCCTTTGGACTGTACTTTCGCCTTCACGGTGCAGGAGGAGGTGGGTACCCGGGGAGCGTTTGGTGCGGCCTTCTCCGTGGAGCCCGAAATCGCCCTGGTGCTGGAGACCACCACCGCTGCAGACCTGGCCGGCGCCCCCGGGCATAAGCAGGTCTGCGCGCTGGGGAGAGGACCGGTAGTCCCCTTTATGGATGGGGGATCCGTAGCTGACCGGAGGCTCTATGAGCTGATGCGGGAGCTGGCTGAGCAGGACGGGATTCCTTGGCAGACCAAGCATTACCTGGCCGGTGGAAACGACGCCGCCGCCATCCAGCGCACCAAGGCTGGAGTGAGAACTGTGGTGATGAGCGCAGCCGTGCGGTATCTCCACGCTCCGGCCAGTGTGGCCTGTATCCAGGATTTAGACGATATGTTAAAGCTGGCGCGGCTCTTCCTGAAAGCCGTGGCCGAACGGGAGGACATTTGAGATGGAAATTTTGAAAACCCTTCAGGCCCTCAACGCCTGTCACGGCCCATCGGGAGATGAACGCGGCGTTGCTGCCGCCATTGAAAAGCTGGCGTCTCCCTATGTAGATGAGTGTTTCTCCGACACACTCGGTAATCTGATCTGCCACAAAAAAGGAAACGGCCCCAAGGTGATGTTTGCCGCTCATATGGACACCATCGGTCTGATTGCCACCCATATTGATGAAAAGGGCTTTGTGCACTTTGGCAAAGTGGGGGGACTGTACACGCACAGCGTTCTCCACATCCCGGTTCGCTTCCGCAACGGCATACGCGGCCTGGTCTCTCTGGATGAGGGCGTCGAGCCCAAAAACGCCAAGCTGGACGATCTCTATATCGACATCGGCGCTGAAAGTGAGACCCAGGCGAAAGCGATGATACAGGTGGGAGATACTGCCATATACGATCTGCCCGCCTTTGCGGCGGGGAACCGTGTGGTCTCCCCATATCTGGACAACCGGATCTCCTGTGTGGCGCTTCTGATGGCTATGGAACGGCTGGAGAGGAGCGGCAACGATCTCTATTTTGTCTTTACCGTCCAGGAGGAATTGGGACTTCGCGGGGCCAGGACGGCGGCCTATGGCATTGACCCCGATTACGGTATCGCTGTGGATGTGACGCTTACCGACGACGAGCTGGGTGCAAAGCACAGCGCCAGCAGTATTCTGGGCGGCGGGGCGGCCATCAAGGTGATGGACAGCTCGGTGATCTCCCACCCCGTTGTGGTGGAGAAGCTCTCTGCACTGGCTGTGGAACGGGGCATCAAGGCCCAGCGGGACGTCATCCGCGGCGGAGGTACCGACGCAGGAGCGATCCACCAGACCCGCTCCGGTGTGTACACTGGCGGGATCTCCGTGCCCTGCCGCTATACGCACTCACCGGTGGAAATGGCCGACAGGGGCGACGTAGAGTCCTGCGCAGCTCTGATTACAGCCTTTGCCGAGGCGAAGCTGGACGTATGAGCAGGAAGCTGGATATCAGATAGAAAACAGATAAAGGATTTCAGGATATGGCGATAGAGATAAGTGAGCGCGTGCGCACGCTTGCGCACCAGGCCCAGGCAGAGCTGACCGGACAATTCGGACAAATTGACGCAGTTGCGGAGGAAAATGTCCAAAAGGTACTCTCCGCATTTCAAAAACACCGGGTGGCCGACGCCTATTTTGCCGGTACCACCGGTTACGGATACGATGACATCGGCCGGGACAAGCTGGATGAGATCTATGCCGATATCTTTGGCACGGAGGACGCCCTGGTTCGCATCGGCTTTGTCAATGGCACCCATGCCATCACCTGCGCCCTCTTCGGAGCGTTGAAGCCCGGGGACGTGCTTCTCTCCGCCGTGGGCGCGCCCTATGATACCCTCCTGGGTGCGATAGGCGTGGCCGACAAGGGACCAGGTTCCCTGAAGGATTACGGCGTGACCTACCGGCAGGTGGATCTGAAGGCGGATCGGCCTGACCTGGAGGGACTGGCCGAGGCCGCAAAGGATCCAAGGGTAAAGGCCGTCCTCATCCAGCGCTCCAAGGGTTACTCCACCAGAGCCTCCCTCTCCGTGGAGGAGATTGGGGAGATGTGCCGGATCGTCAAGGGGGTCAACCCAGGCGCGGCGGTGCTGGTGGACAACTGCTACGGGGAGTTCGTGGAGACCAGAGAACCCACCCAGGTCGGAGCCGATCTGGTGGTGGGCTCTCTGATTAAAAATCCCGGCGGCGGTCTGGCCCCCACAGGGGGCTATCTCGCAGGGCGGCGGGATTTGGTGGAGGGGGCAGCCATGCGCCTGACCTGCCCTGGCATCGGAAAAGAGTGCGGCTCCACACTGGGAAACAACCGGGCTCTCTACCAAGGGCTGTTCCTGGCCCCCCACACGGTGGCTCAGGCGGTCAAAACGGCTGTCTTTGCGGCAAAGATGATGGAACTGCTGGGCTATCGCACCGAGCCCCGCTCCGACCAAATCCGGCACGATATTATTCAGATGATCCACTTCGGTGCCCCAGAACCGCTCAAACAATTTTGCCGCGGCATTCAATTCGGCGCACCGGTGGATTCCTATGTCACACCGGAACCCTGGGATATGCCCGGGTATGACTGCCAGGTCATTATGGCCGCCGGAGCTTTTATTCAGGGGGCCTCTATTGAGTTGTCCTGCGATGCTCCCATGCGTGAGCCGTACACCGCGTATCTTCAGGGCGGACTGACCTATGAGTCGGGGAAGCTGGGGATTATGCTGGCAGTGGAGGAGCTGCTGAAAGGGCAGGGGTAGGGACTTGCGCCGTACCATCTCCCACGTCATAGGTCAAGCTGAAAAACGCATAGACTTCTCCCGGGGAGGTGGAGCTATGTTGCGCAGGCGGTTTGGATCCAGCCGGCTCCGTTTTCGGGGCCGGGCCGCCCCAAGGAGTGGCTGCCGCGCACCCTTTCTGCTCTCCGCAGCCCTTGGGATTGGATTGGCTCTGGTTTGTATCTGGGCTTTTGACGCATCCATCCGGCCGGTGCTGGTGGATATGGCTACTGCCAAAACCAGGAATGTTGTGACTGAAATTGTAAATCGCTCAGTTGAAGACTCTTTGGCGGAACAGACCTTGGGCTATGATGATATGGTAACACTCCAGACCGACAGCAGCGGACGCATTACCGCTATGACGACAAATACCGTTCAGCTCAATGCTCTGCGGACCGAGATTTTGGGTCAGGTGGTGGAACAGGTAGATGACCTGGATGCTGAACAGCTTGGAATTCCCCTGGGAAATTTGACCGGGCTATCTTCAGTATCGGGCTGGGGCCCTACGGTCCCAGTGCGTGTGGTAGCGGTGGCGCACTCCGACGCAGCGTTTGAAAATACCTTTTCCGCCGCTGGCATTAATCAAACGCTTCATCAGGTGATGCTGGATATCACAGTTACTGTTCGTATCCTCATCCCCGGTGAAACAGTAGAAACTGTCATCGATACCCGCGTCTGTGTCGCCGAGACGGTTGTAGTAGGGGAGGTACCGGGAACTTATTTGGAGCTTCCGGGCTCATCGCAATGAAACTGCAAAGTCTTTTTCTTGTATCACATGGTAGATTGGGACAGAGAGAGAAAGAGGACCCTGTATCTATGGACGTATTATTGTGGTATGGCGAGATTACCTGGGACTATATCAAACAGATGCTGCCCTGTGCTGCCGGGGCTGCGGCCGTCTTTTTCTGCCTGCTGCCCTGGCGCAGAAAAAGGCTGTCCGCCAAGATGCTCCGCAGCCTTCCGATCCGTGAGACAGCCCTGCTGCTTTTTGTCCTATTCTGTGCGGGGCTCGCAGCGCTGACCTTATTTCCGTCCAACTTCTGGGGCAGCCTGCTGAACGGATCGCCGCTGCCGCCCTTCACACCGGCTGATAATGGCTTTTATTCCAAAATCAATCTTCTGGATGTGCTGGCGTCTGGGGGGAGCTGGGCGCTGTTCATGCTGCTGGGAAATGTGATTATGTTTATGCCATTAGGCTTTTTTCCAGCTCTGCTGTGGCGCAGGCCGCGCTGGTGGAAGTCCACAGTCATTGCAACCTGCGCTTCCTGTTTTGTGGAGTGTGTACAGCTTTATGTGGGGCGCAGCAGCGATGTCAATGACATTATCCTCAATGGGCTGGGCGGATTAGCCGGATACGGCCTCTACCGCCTGCTCCGGGGGGCCGCTCTAAACTGGGTTCAAAAATTCAATTGTACAGAGGTGGACTCCTCTCATGGATGATCGACAGGAAATTGAGGCGCTCCGCGCCGAGCTGGAGCGCGCAAACTATGAATACTACGTCATGGACAACCCCAGTATGTCCGACTACGACTTTGATCACAAGCTTCGGCGCTTGGAGGAGCTGGAGGCGGATCACCCCGAGCTGATAACGCCCGATTCTCCCACACAGCGGGTGGGAGGCAAGGCCGCCGAAGGGTTTCAGGAGGTTGTCCACCGGGTTCCGCTGGAGAGCCTTCAGGATGTCTTCAGTCTGGAGGAACTGGAGGAATTTGACCAGAGAGTGCGTACCGCTCTGGAGGACGGTACGGTGGAATACGATGTGGAGCCCAAAGTGGACGGCCTGTCTGTGGCATTGGAGTACCGGGACGGTCTCTTTGTCCGGGGAGCCACTCGGGGCGACGGGCAGGTCGGAGAAGATGTGACAGAAAATCTGAAAACCATTAAGTCCATCCCTCTGCGGCTGCCCGAGTCTCTGCCGAGCCTCATCGTGCGGGGAGAAGTTTTTATGCCCAAGCAGGTCTTTGAGGCCTTGAATCAAGAGCGTGAGCTCAGTGGGGAATCCCTTTTTGCCAATCCAAGAAATGCTGCGGCCGGGTCCATGCGTCAGCTGGATCCCAAAATCGCCGCTGCACGTCAGCTGGATATTTGTGTTTTTAATATTCAGTGGTCAGAAGGAAAGCAATTTTCAACCCACACAGAGACACTGAAATACTTGGAGCAGCAGCGCTTTAAAGTGATTCCACATTACACATGTGGCAGTGCAGAAGAGGCGGCACGGCTCATTCAAAAGATGGGAGATGAGCGGGAAAATTTCAGCTTTGATATTGATGGCGCTGTTGTAAAGTTAAATAACCTGTCAGACAGAGAAAAGCTGGGAAGTACAGCAAAATTTCCGCGCTGGGCAGCCGCCTATAAATATCCGCCGGAGCAGAAAGAGTCGGTGGTAGAGGAAATCATTGTTCAGGTCGGTAGAACGGGCGTCTTAACGCCTAAGGCGGTTGTAAAGCCAGTTCGCCTTGCAGGTACGACTGTTATCAATGCCACGCTTCACAATCAGGATTTTATCTCGGAGAAGGATATTCGGATTGGGGATACCGTGCTGGTGCAGAAGGCGGGGGAGATCATTCCGGAAATTGTCTCAGTCGTCAAGGAGAAACGGCCGCCGGAGAGCAAGCCCTATCGTCTGCCAGAGCATTGTCCGGTCTGCGGCGCTCCGGTGAAGAGGGATGAGGACGGCGCTCATATCCGCTGTACAGGCGCAGAGTGTCCGGCCCAGCTGCTGCGCCATCTGGTCCACTTTGCCTCTCGGGATGCGATGGATATTGAAGGGCTGGGACCTGCGGTTTGTGAGGCTCTGGTAGGTGCCGGCATGGTGCGTGGCCCAGGCGATCTTTATCAGCTGATGCCTGAAGCTGTAGCCAAGTTGGAGCGTATGGGAAAGAAGTCGGCCGAAAATTTGGTGGCAGCTATTGAGCGCTCCAAGGAAAATGACTTATCCAGGCTTCTCTTTGCCTTTGGTATCCGTCAGGTAGGGCAGAAGGCGGCCAAGGTCCTGGCTGCCCGTTTTGGGAATTTGGACGGGCTGATGGCCGCCACCGAGGAGGAACTTACCGCTGTCCCAGATATCGGCGCGATCACAGCAAAGAGCCTGATAGAGTGGCTGCATAGTGAGCAAAGCCTCCACCTGATTGAGACGCTGCGGGCCGCAGGCGTCAATATGGATAGCAGGGAGGCCCCGGCGGGGGACACGCTTGCTGGGAAGATCTTCGTGCTTACAGGGACGTTGGAGGGGTTTACAAGGGAAGAGGCCGCCGCAAAAATTGAGGCGCTGGGAGGGAAGGTCTCCGGCTCAGTCTCTAAAAAGACCTCTTATGTCCTGGCTGGAGAGGCGGCAGGCTCTAAATTAAAGAAGGCGGTTGAGTTAGGCGTTCCCATATTGTCTGAATCGGAATTTCTAAAAATGCTCTCAACCTCTTGACAGGCCAATGAAAAGCATATATCCTGCCTTTCACCAGGATTTGAAGCGGTGATTCAACAGACTGCCCCCCATCCCACTTGAGGTGTGGGATGGGGGGCAGTTTCACCTTGCGTTGCAGCGCATAGAATGGAACGAAGGGACCTGTGCCCTTCCATTCCACACTGAGGAGGAATCTTGCGTTGGAAACGCCCAATCCAAACCCCATGCCGAATCCACCGGCCTGTGCTGATACCTGCGGCACTCTGCCTGAGTGCGCCCCTCTGGCCGTCCCATATGTCCCATTCCAGCAGACTGGCTCTCGCCGCTATTCCCAGCAGGATGCGCTCAATAACGGTACTCTTTTTCCCGGTTTGAATCTTCCTTTTCATCTGAAGGTAGATGCCAAGAATGTTGTCAACGGCCCTCTGGCTGAGCTCCAGGCCCTGGAGTTTGTGCTGACCGAATTGGGGCTCTATCTGGACACTCATCAGGGCGATGCCGAGGCTTTCGAGCTTTTCCGGCAATATGCCGCCATGGAGAAAGAGGCCCGCGAGAAGTATGAGTCCATGTCTGGTCCCCTGTTCCAGAAATCCGCCGCCCGGGATAAAACCTATACCTGGCTAAAGGATCCCTGGCCCTGGAACTTTACGGAAGGAGGGGGGAAGTAGAATGTTTGTCTATGAGAAAAAACTACAGTACCCGGTAAGAATTAAAAACTGCAGCCCAAAGCTGGCTTCCTTTATCATTAGTCAGTACGGCGGGCCAGACGGAGAACTTGGCGCCTCCCTGCGCTATCTGAGTCAACGTTACGCTATGCCTTATCCCGAGCTCAAGGGTTTGCTGACCGATATTGGTACGGAGGAGCTGGGGCACTTAGAGATGGTGGGTACAATTGTCCATCAACTGACCCGTTCTCTGTCGGACGAGCAGATTCGGACGGCCGGGTTTGACCAGTACTTTGTAGATCACACGGCGGGGGTCTATCCCACCTTTGCCTCCGGCACCCCCTGGACCGCCGCCACCATCGGTGTAAAAGGCGATGTTATCTGCGACCTGACTGAAGATATGGCCGCCGAACAGAAGGCCAGGGTTACCTATGACAATATACTCCGCATGTCTGACGACCCAGACGTCAACGATGTCATTCGCTTCCTCAGAGAGCGAGAGGTCGTACACTTCCAGAGATTCGGCGAGGCCGTGCGGCTTGCAAAGGAAAAGATGGACCAAAAGAATGTATACTTTACCAATCCAGCGTTTGACAAATAGAGCGACGGCAAAGGAGCTGTGCCGCTGTAAAAGCGGCACAGCCTCCTTCTTATCTCTTTTTACAGCTTGACTTTGACGACCAGCCGAACCACGGGCTGCGGCCGATCCAACGCAACCCGCGGCGCATGATAATCCTGGGGCCATACGATATAGAAGGTCCCCTGGGACACCGTAATTTTATCCCAAGCTGCGGAAGAAAAGCCGATATCCAGGACAGGATCGTAGGGCTCCAACTCTGTGACAGGGCCGTTTAACACATATCCTACGGCCTCCTGGCCCTTCACCACAAGCTGGATGTCGGCATAATTTTTATGATATTCCAGCTTGCACGACTCTGGTGGAAGGGTCTCCGTCTCAAAGAGTGTGGCGTAGATCTCGTCGCCGTCAATGTCTATGCGCTGTCCGGAGAGAAAGGCGGAGGGGTCGGCCTGTTTGAGCCATTCCAGCGCCTTGTGGAAACGGGGCCCAAGACCATAGTAGATGGGAGCGTTGGCCAATTGATCCATTATCATTCCAATCACCTCTAGTTTCATCCTAACCTATGAGGACAGAAAAGGCAATCATAAATTTCGGTTCCATCTAATCTCCGGCTGTGCTATAATGAATACGGACCGCGCTCCTCTCATAAAGTTAAGGTGACAGAAGGGGGAATGCGGTTTGAAAAAGCGGATTCTGAGCATGATGTTGGCTGCGGTGCTGGCCTTAGGGACAGTTTACTATCTCTTTGGGGGAAACACTGATGAGACGGCAGCTTTTGCTGCAGCCCGGAGCCCCGGCGAAACTCTGATTATCGATGCGGGTCACGGTGGAGAAGACGGCGGGGCTGTGTCACTGACCGGCGTTCCGGAGAGCGGCCTTAATCTGGCCATTGCCCTGAAACTGGAGCAGATTATGGGGCTCTATGGTGTGTCGCCCATGATGCTGCGCACGGAAGATGTGGCCCTCTATGACGCCGGTATTCAGGGAATTAAGGAGAAAAAAGCCTCCGACCTGCGTAACCGGGTAGAGAGGGTGGAGGCTGTTGAAAATGCCACCCTTATCAGCATTCACCAGAATACGTTTCCGGAATCCAAGTACCATGGCGCACAGGTTTTTTACGCGAATGAGGCCTCAAGCCTTCCGCTGGCTCAGCTGCTCCAGGATAACCTTCGCTCGGCTCTGGATCCCTCTAACAGCCGCGTTCCCATGAAAATTCCGGACAGCGTCTACCTGATGAACCATATCACCTGTCGCGCTGTTTTGGTGGAATGCGGCTTTTTGTCCAATCCAGAGGAGGAGCAGATGCTCCAAGATGGCGGTTATCAGGCTAAAATTGCCGTTGCCCTGGCTGCCTCATGGCTGCAGTACCAGGAGACACAAGAGAGAACAGGGGAGGCCCCCGAATGAAAGCCAAAACGCTTTTTTATTGTACGGAGTGCGGGAACGAAATGCCCAAATGGTCTGGGCAATGTCCCGCCTGTCGGGCATGGAATACCATTGTAGAACAGCCTGCTGCCCCCAAACAAAAGGGTGGAGCGCCCAGAACAGCGGGTGCCGCCGGCAGCCCGCGCGGCGGCGCACACCCCAAGTCCATGGCTCAGGTCGAGGCCACTGCGGAGCTCCGGTTTGAGACCGGTATGGCTGAATTGGATCGGGTTCTAGGCGGGGGAGCGGTGAAGGGTTCCCTGGTACTGGTGGGCGGCGCTCCCGGCATCGGGAAATCCACTCTGATGCTGCAAATTTGTGACAATTTGTGCCGCTTTGCCACCGTTTTATATGTGTCGGGCGAGGAATCGGAGCGACAAATCAAGCTCCGGGCCGAGCGCCTGAATATCCGCAGCGAAGGCCTTTATCTTCTGGCAGAGACAAATCTGGAGGATGTGGTGGAGGCGGTCAATGAGCTCAGGCCCGACGTATTGATTGTGGACTCCATCCAGACCCTTTATAACGGCGATCTGACTGCAGCACCCGGCAGCGTAGGCCAGGTGAAGGACTGTACCATGGCCTTGATGCAGCTGGCAAAGGGACAGGGAATGACCGTATTTGTCATCGGTCATGTAAATAAGGAGGGGGCGATTGCCGGACCAAAGGTGCTGGAACACATGGTAGACTGTGTGCTCTATTTCGAGGGTGAGCGGCAGCTGGCCTACCGGATTCTTCGGGCTGCAAAAAACCGTTTTGGAGCTACCAATGAGATCGGCGTCTTCGAGATGGGGGACGACGGCCTCAGCGAGGTCCCCAATCCCTCTGAAATGCTGCTGGCCGGCCGGCCTCAGGATACTCCCGGTACCTGCGTAACCTGTGTGATGGAAGGCGTGCGCCCGGTATTGGCCGAAGTACAGGCCCTGCTGGCGCCCACCAGCTCTCATGTGCCGCGCCGGACCTCCAACGGCTTTGATTTCAACCGGGTCAGCCTGCTCCTGGCTGTATTGGAAAAACGAGGCGGATTGATGGTCAGCTCCTGTGACGCCTATATCAACGTCATTGGAGGCCTGTTTTTGGACGAGCCTGCCGCTGACTTGGCTATGGTGGTTGCATTGGCTTCCAGCTTTAGGGATAGGCCTGTACCAGGAGATTTGGCCGCAATTGGTGAGGTGGGGCTTACCGGAGAATTGCGCTCAGTCAATGCGCTGGGTCAGCGCTTGGCCGAAGTACAGCGCATGGGTTTCACCAAATGTCTCATCCCGGCTGGGCGCACTGGGAAGCTGACTGAACCGGAGGGGCTCCAGTTAATCCGCGTACGGAATATTCGGGAAGTTTTGGCGGCTGTCCTTTGAGGCGCGGCGGCTGCATCGAGGGACAAAATGGACACATGGATCGGAGGGACTGGGCAAGCCGCGGGATACTGCGCGCTCAAGACTGCAATAGCCATCCTGCTGGTAGACACAGTCGCTGGTGCAGGCAATGAGGCTCATAGGAATCACCCCAATCAATAATGATAGCTTATTTTGGCCGGAAAGAATGAAATTATCAAATCGCTCCATACAAGGGGGGACAGTGAGTTATAGGCTATTAACTCAACAAAATAAAAATTTTGTTGAGTTGGAGAGAGGCGAATTGCCCACTCTCCGGTGTCAATGGTCTTTTCTCTACAATAAATGGATTACCGTATCGAGACGCCAACGATTCTGCGCGACTTTCTGACATACCATGAAACCATTCAGGCGCACTCACAGAAAACAGTTGACGAGTATTTTCTGGACTTACGTACCTTTTTTCGTTTTCTCAAATTAGACAGGGGTTGCGTTCCGCGCAGAACGGAATTTGACGAGATCTCGATCCTTGATGTGGATCTGGATTTTGTGCGATCTGTCACTCTGACCGATGTCTATTCCTTTATGAATTATCTCAGCCGCGACCGCGGTCTGGGACCGGCCGCCCGGGCACGAAAAATTGCCGCCATCCGTTCCTTCTATAAATACCTCACGAACAAGGCCAAATTGCTGAAGGAAAATCCTGTGCAGGATCTGGATTCTCCCCGGCTCAAAAAAACGCTTCCTCGCTATCTCAGCCTGGAACAGAGCATCCATCTTTTAGAAAGCGTGGATGGCAATAACAAGGAGCGGGATTATTGTATTTTGACTCTTTTTTTAAACTGTGGAGTTCGAATATCAGAGCTGGTTGGTCTCAATCTGAATGATGTCCACGGTGAGCAGCTCCGGGTGTTGGGAAAGGGAAACAAGGAGCGTATTGTTTTTCTGAACGCCGCCTGTCAGCAGGCAATCACAGATTGGCTGGCAGTTCGTCCCGCCACAGCAGCTACCGACAGGGACGCTCTTTTTGTTACCCGGCGGCATACCCGCATGACGACAGATGCCGTCCACTATATGGTGAAACAGCGGCTCAAAAAGGCCGGGCTGGACGCCTCGCAGTATTCCAGCCATAAGCTCCGCCATACTGCCGCTACCTTAATGCTTCAAAACGGCGTGGATGTGCGCACGCTGCAGGAGGTTTTAGGGCATGAACACCTGAACACCACTCAGATTTATACGCATGTGGACAATGAGAATTTGCGCTCTGCTGCAAAAGCCAATCCTCTGGGAAATATAAAGCCCAAGAAATAACAAAGGCCGGCCGGAAGCCTGTTAAATTAAGGCTTCCGGCCGGTCCTTTCTGAACGCCAGGGGCGGTGGATAGGCGCCGAGAATATGGAGAAAACGGATTTCTTGAAAAAAATAAGTGGATAACGGCCGGTAATCTGCATCATAGGAGTGGGCGGCAATCAAGGTGTTTTCCAGCGTAGGCGGATTACCGGTTTCAACAATAATAGGCGTGTGGGAAAAAACCTCCTTGTCAAAGCGGAGCTGGACAAAATCCCCCGGCTCCATCATCTCCAACGTGGTATCTATGCCGAATGGGCCAGGACTTGGCTGCTGCCGGGTGATAAAGTTGTAGAAATAAGGGACGCCGGTCCAGGCGGGCGCCTTGTTATTCGGATCGATGTAATACCAGCCATAAACCGGCGTAAAATTCATGACGCCGGTACCGGCATAGAGACACTGTGAGGCAAAATTGGTGCAGTCTCCCCCAATCTCCTCATAGTCATAAAAATCTGGATTGCGTCCAAAAGCCCATTTGTGGGCATAGGCCACAGCAGCGGCCCGGTCATAAGGAAGCACAGTCAGAGCAGGCGGCAACGAAAACACTCCTCTCCCTTTTTACCCTTGCAACAGTCTATGCTGGAGAGAGGCTGGTGGTTCTTCATAAAACATAAAAAGGAGAGGGTCTCCCCTCTCCTTTTTCACAGATTGCTCAGGCCTTTCCGTCGCAGCCCAACACCTCAATCAATTTGTGCTTTACCAACTCCTTGATATTGGCACGGGCTGGTTTCAGGTATTGACGAGGATCGAAGTCAGCGGGATGTTCGGCAAAATACTGGCGGATGGTGCCGGTCATTGCCAGACGCAGGTCAGAATCGATGTTAATTTTACAAACGGCCATAGAGGCGGCCTTGCGGAGCTGGTCTTCAGGGACGCCGATGGCACCGGGCATATTGCCGCCATTTTCATTGATCATCTTCACATACTCCTGCGGCACGCTGGAAGAGCCGTGGAGCACAATAGGAAATCCGGGCAGGCGCTTGGAGACCTCCTCCAGAATATCGAAGCGGAGCTGAGGCTTGGTGCCAGGCTTGAACTTATAGGCTCCATGGCTGGTTCCAATGGCGATGGCCAGAGAGTCACAGCCGGTCTTGGTGACAAACTCCTCCACCTCCTCGGGGCGGGTATAGGAGGAATCCTCAGCAGAGACCTTTACCTCATCCTCTACGCCGGCCAAGGTACCCAGCTCGGCTTCCACCACCACACCGTGGTCGTGGGCGTACTCAACAACCTTTTTGGTAATTTCAATATTCTCTGCAAAGGGCTTGGAGCTGGCGTCAATCATAACAGAAGTAAAGCCGCCGTCTACACAGGACTTGCAGAGCTCGAAAGAATCTCCATGGTCCAGATGCAGACAGATAGGCAGTCCGGTCTCAATAATGGCGGCCTCTACCAGCTTCATCAGATAAGTGTGATTGGCATAGGCGCGGGCACCCTTGGAGACTTGAAGAATCAAGGGGGCATTGACTTCCTTTGCAGCCTCGGTGATCCCCTGCACGATCTCCATGTTATTGACGTTGAAAGCACCGATGGCGTATCCGCCGTCGTAAGCCTTCTGGAACATTTCCTTTGTGGTTACCAGTGGCATAGGGCTCAACTCCTTTATTTTATTCACCTGCGGACATACAGAACCGCAGGTGTGCGCAGCGCCTCCGGAGTTTCGCTCCAAGACAGCGCAGCTGGTCAAATAGTACAACAATCAACCTCTATGATTGCCACATAATCTTAACAGTAATCGTTGATAAATGCAAGAGGACGTGGTATGATATTTGCGTAATTTTCAAATGTTTGTTAAATTTTTATCATAAAATCTTTGCACTAGGAGGCATAACTCATGAGTCAGTTAAAAGGAGCCTGTATTATTGGTCAGTCTGGAGGTCCGACCGCCGTCATCAACGCCAGCGCCTTGGGCGTCATCCGCACCGCACTCGATACCGACTGCATCACAAAGGTCTACGGCGCGGCTCACGGCATCAAAGGCGTACTGGACGATAAGCTCTATGTAATGGACGAGGAGGACGCAGAGGAGCTGGAGCTGTTGAAGTATACCCCCTCCTCTGCGCTGGGTTCCTGCCGCTATAAGCTGGCAGACCCAGAAAAGGACGACAGTGACTATCAGCGGATTCTGGAGATCTTCAAAAAGTACGATGTGCGCTACTTCTTCTATAACGGCGGCAACGACTCTATGGATACCTGCAACAAGATATCCAAGTACATGCAGAAGGCCGGATATGAATGCCGCATTATGGGAGTCCCCAAAACCATCGACAACGACCTCAATGGTACGGATCACTGCCCTGGCTTCGCCAGTGCTGCCAAATTTATTGCCACCACCTGTATGGAGGTTCATCGGGACGCCCATGTATACGATACCGGTATGGTAACTGTCATCGAAATTATGGGCCGCCATGCTGGCTGGCTGGCCGGTTCTGCCGCTTTGGCGACTTGGGCCGGCTTTGGCCCCGACTTGGTCTACCTGCCTGAGGTAGACTTTGATATGAGCAAATTTATTTCCGATGTGAAAGAGATCTACAGTAAGACTGGCAAATGCATGGTAGCAGTTTCTGAAGGAATCCACTACTCGGATGGCTCCTTTGTTTCGGAGGCAAAGACCTCCGCCACAGACGGCTTTGGTCACGCGCAACTGGGCGGCTTGGCGGTCATGCTGGCCGACGTAATCAAAAAGGAGACTGGGGCTAAGGTGCGTGGCATTGAGCTCTCCCTGCTCCAGCGCTGCGGCTCTCATGTGGCGTCCAAAACCGATATTGATGAGGCTTATCTGGCCGGCAAATCAGCTGTTGAGGCCGCTGTGTCCGGGTACACCGATAAGATGGTAGCCTTCCAATGCTCCCGCGACAGTGGCTATAAGTGCGAAATTGCGCTTCAGCCACTGGACATTGTGGCAAACTTTGAGAAAAAAGTGCCCAGGGAGTGGATCAATGCCGCCGGCAACCATGTGGAGCAGCCGTTTATCGACTATGTGCTTCCTTTGATCCAGGGAGAGCCGGAAAACCCTAAGGAATATGCACTGCCCCGCTTTGCCAAGCTGAAAAAGATTTTGGCCAAGTAAATATTGTACTGCAAAAAAGGATTGGCAGCCCATGGGCCACCAATCCTTTTTTGTTATTTCTCTTTATTCTTCAGATAAATCAGCTGTAAGCCCTCCATGAGCAGGTACTTATCGTAAATGATCTGATTGCGGCAATAACGCACGATGACAGGCGCGTTTCCGCCGGTGGCCACGATGGTGGGTTTTTCAC
>ERZ825896.2271-NODE-2271-length-18896-cov-5.767316_pt1 | contig 18896 bp, 18 predicted proteins | sample MGYA00519858_ERZ825896 | MGnify/ENA primary metagenome ERZ825896 (study PRJEB31778, sample SAMEA3449214) | human gut metagenome | biome: human gut; feature: human-associated habitat; material: faeces | place: United Kingdom | collected 2010/2012 ...
GATTTTCTTTGAAAATCGCTGCATCCTCATGTTTTTGCGGGTCCCAAGCTCAAAAACCTCATCGTGCAAGCACGATCGGCTTTTGAGTTCGATCCCCTGGCATCATACTCCAAATATTGCCATAAACGTACCTGCCGCAACGGCCGTACCGATAACACCGGCTACGTTTGGTCCCATTGCATGCATCAAAAGGAAGTTGCTCGGATCTGCCTCTGAACCAACCTTCTGTGATACACGCGCTGCCATCGGAACGGCAGATACACCTGCTGAACCGATAAGCGGATTGATTCTTCCCTTTGTAACCTTGCACAAAAGCTTTCCAAGAAGGACACCGCCTGCAGTACCAAATGCGAAAGCGATCATACCAAGTGCAACGATCTTTAAGGTATCCATCTTTAAGAATGCCTCTGCACTGGTAGATGCACCTACAGAAGTACCAAGAAGGATAACTACGATATACATAAGTGCGTTGGAAGCTGTCTCAGTAAGCTGCTTAACAACACCACTCTCACGGAACAAATTACCAAGCATTAACATACCAATCAGAGGTGCAGTACTTGGAAGAATCAATACAACAACGATTGTTACGATGATCGGGAACAGAATTCTCTCCAGCTTAGATACCGGACGAAGCTGCTCCATCTTGATCTTTCTCTCTTTCTCAGTTGTCAGTGCCTTCATGATCGGCGGCTGAATGATCGGAACGAGGGACATGTAAGAATATGCAGCAACAGCGATTGGTCCCATGTACTGGGTCTGTCCTAACTTACCGCAAAGGAAGATGGAAGTCGGGCCATCTGCACCACCGATGATGGAGATAGCAGCAGCTGCCTTATCAGAGAATCCCATAAGGATTGCCATAAAGTAAGCAAGGTAAATACCAAGCTGTGCAGCAGCTCCCATAAGGAAGCTGATTGGGTTTGCGATCAGCGGACCGAAGTCAGTCATCGCACCAACACCCATGAAGATCAAGGATGGTAAAATACTCCACTCATCCAAGATATAGAAATAATGCAGTAATCCGCCGACACCGTTTGAAGTATCTTCCGGGTTTGCCATGATATCTGGATACATGTTAACAAGCAGCATACCGAATGCAATCGGCACAAGCAGTAACGGCTCGTATCCCTTCTTGATTGCCAGATATAAGAATACCAGCGCAACAAGGATCATTAACAGGTTGCCCCATGACAGATTGAAGAACGCGGTCTGGTGGATTAGATTGCCTAATGTTTCAGTTACATAACTCATTGTCTAATACCTCCCGTATATTTCCTGCATATGCAGGATTCACCTACCCATGTAGGAGCTTCATTAGTTCATTGTAGCAAGTACTGCGCCAGACTCAACGGACTGTCCTGCTGTTACATTGATAGAAGCTACGGTTCCATCCTGAGGTGCTACGATATCATTCTCCATCTTCATAGCCTCAAGAACAACGATTACCTGACCCTTCTTTACAGCGTCACCAGCGTTTGCCTTAACACCAAGAATCTTACCTGGCATTGGAGCGCTGATCTTTACAGCACCCTGTGCGCCAGCCGGTGCTGCTGCCTTTGGAGCTGCCTTCGGTGCTGCCTTTGGAGCTGCCTTTGGTGCTGCAGCTGCTGCAGATCCGGTTCCTTCTTCAACAGTTACTTCATATACATTGCCATTTACAGTAATGGTATAATTTTTCATCTTAATCTCCTTCTGCCGCTTTGCGGCTGCTTTTATGCTCTTTTCCAGTTGTTTGTCTTGCCAACTCTCTTAATAGAACGAACTACCAGACCATTCGGATCGGTACCTTCGCTTGCTGCGATTGCTGCTGCAATAACAGCTACAAGCTCAAGATCGTCCTCTTCTTCTACTGTTTCTTCTACTACTGGTGCAGGTGCCGGTGCAGGAGCAGGCTCTGAAGCCTTCTTCTTTGCTGCTGCTCTTTCCTCTGCCTCATGGATAAACTTGAAGCAGTAGATGATCAAGCTGATGAAGATCAGCATAACGAATACGACTGCCAGACCCATAACGGTATTTAAGGCTGCCTTTGACATCTTCTCACCCAGTGTATAAACACCGTTGAATGCAACAGAACTTAAATTTCCCTTCTTATCAAAGGTAACAGTGACAACTGCATCACGCTTGTCAAATGTTCCATCTACACTGACAACATAAATCTTGTTCTGGTTTTCGTAGCTGACATCAGCAGAATCCTCTTTGATCTCGCTAACTGCGCCGAGTTCTTCCTTTGCATCTTCCCACGCTGAAAAACCAGCCTCAAATGCAGCGGCCTCATCCTCGTCATTTGCCTCAGCCTTTAACTCGTCAAGTGTTTTCTGCTCATTTACAAGTGTATCAATGAGTGCAACTGCCTCTGTCTTGTAGACAGCCATGTCCTCACTTGCTGTATCAGAAGCACTGGATGAGGAGCAGGCAGTCAGCCCAAACGCACACAGCAGCACACTTAATAATACTGCTAACTTTCTTTTCATATCTACCTCTCATTCCACCCCGTACACACATAGGGGATCATTAATCCGCGATGTGTTCACACGGTACTGTGTTTCTGCATTAAACGGTACCGTGCTTCTTTGCCGGACGGTCCTCTCTCTTTGTGAACAGCATCTCAAATGCTGCTGCAGCGATCTGTCTTGTAGTTTCTGGAGCGATAATGCTGTCTACATAGCCTCTCTTAGCTGCAGACTCTGCACTTGCCTGAAGCTTAGCGTAAGCTGCTGCCTTCTCGCTTATAAGAGCATTCTTATCATCTGCCTTTGCAATCTCATCTGCATACATGATCTTTGCTGCACTTACTGGATCCATCATGCCGATGGTAGCCTGCGGCCATGCATATGTCATATCTGCACTGTTGTTCATTGCTAAGGATGCTGTTCCGTTTGCTGCGCCTACGATTACATTTACCTTTGGAGCAGTCATATCATGGAATGCATAAATCAGCTTTGCAGCTGCCTTTGCGATTCTCTTCTCCTGGCACTTTGTTGCCTTGTATCCGGTAACATTTGTCAGTGTTAAAACTGGGATGGAGAATGCGTCACAGAAATTTACGAACTCTGCTGCCTTCTCAGCACCCTCTGCGCTTAAGGTACCGTCGAAGGTCTCAGCCTCCTTGCCCTCTTCGTCATATAAAGCAGTACGGTTTGCAATTGCGCCGATGGTGTTTCCGTTTAAGCGGATAAAGCCAGTTACCATATCCTTTGCGTAATCCTTCTTTACCTCAAAGAAGAAGTTATCATCAGAGATCATTGGCAGGCTAAGTGCCGGATCTGCTGCTGATGCTTCAAGATCTGTACATGCACGATTTAAGTCATCTGTGCACTCGCTGTAGGACATGTCATCCTCGTTGTTTGCCGGCAGGATGCTTACTAAGGTGCGGATGCTCTCTAACAGCTCATCTTCCTGTGCAACTACATCTACAATACCAGCCTCGCTGCTCTGGAATGCTGCGTTTGCTGTATTCTCAGTCTTGTTGCCCTCTAATGCGTTTGGAGAATTAACGAACAGCTTTGCGTTCTTTGCCTCCATAAATGTGAAATCAGTCAGAGCCGGAACTACTGCCATACCGCCGCCGCAGGTTCCGAAAACTGCTGTGATCTGTGGAACTACGCCAGATGCAAGTGCCTGGCACTCATACAGCTTACCAAATGCCTCTAATGCATCGGTAGCCTCCTCTAATCTCATTCCTGCACAGTCTACCAGACCGATTACCGGTGCACCTACCTTCATTGCAAGGCTGTAAAGCTTTACAATCTTCTTTGCGTGCATTTCTCCGATGGAACCGCCCAGAACAGTTGCGTCCTGGCTGTAAACATAGACAAGGGCACCATCAATAGTACCATATCCTGTTAATACTCCATCTGCAGGTGTTTCTTTGTTCTGCAAATTGAAATCGGTATTTCTGGCAGTAACTGATCCGCCGATCTCAACAAAACTGTTGTCATCAAGCAAAGCACTTATACGGCTGCTTGCTGAATTCTGTGATGTTGTACTCATATTCGTCCTCCGTTTAATTTTTTATTCTAATGGTTAAAACCATCTTCTGCCATTTAACATTGTATCGTTTTTGAGCAAATAATTCAACAAGAATTTGCATTTTTTTGTACTTTTAATAAGACAAACTTCATTTCCTATGGTATAATGAATAAGAATGATAAGGGATACTCTATGTTTTCCCAAAAAGAAAGGAAGTATTTGTTATGGAACGTAAAAATGCATGGAAATCCTGCGATGAAGCAAAGCTCGCACAGGTAAATGCACTCTGCGCTGATTATATCAAATTCATCTCCGACTGCAAGACAGAGCGTGAGTGCGTAGAGGAAAGTATCCGTCTGGCTGAGGCTGCTGGATACAAGAACTTAAATGACTGTATCGAGGCTGGTACACCATTAAAGGCTGGCGATAAGGTTTATGCTAACAACATGGGCAAGACACTTGCTTTATTTGTAGTTGGTACTGAGCCGATGGAAAAGGGTATGCATATCCTTGGTGCGCACATTGACTCTCCTCGTATTGATGTTAAGCAGAATCCGCTTTATCAGGATGAGGATTTTGCTCTTCTTGATACACACTACTATGGCGGAATCAAGAAGTATCAGTGGGTTGCTCTTCCGCTTGCTCTTCACGGCGTTGTTGCAAAGAAGGACGGCACTGTTGTCAATGTTGTAATCGGTGAGGATCCGTCTGATCCGGTACTTGGTATCTCTGATCTTTTGATTCACTTATCTGGTGATCAGATGGCAAAGACTCTCTCTAAGGCAATCGAGGGCGAGAAGTTAAATCTGACTGTTGGAAGCCGTCCTGTTATGAATGCTGCTGATGACTGCAAGGAGCCTGTTAAGGAGCTGATCCTTTCTATGTTAAAGGAAAAGTATGACATTGAGGAAGAAGATTTCCTGTCTGCTGAGCTTGAGATCGTTCCGGCTGGTCCTGCAAGAGATTATGGACTTGACCGCAGCATGATCATGGGCTATGGCCATGATGACCGTGTATGCTCCTACACTTCTCTTGCTGCTATGCTTAAGGTAGAAAATCCTGTACATACAAGCTGCTGTCTGCTTGTTGATAAGGAAGAGGTTGGAAGCAACGGTGCTACTGGTATGCATTCCCGTTTCTTCGAGAATATCGTTGCTGAGCTTATTGCACTGACTAGCGCATCATACAGCGATCTTATTCTTCGCCGCTGTCTGAAAAACTCCAAGATGCTCTCATCTGACGTAAGTGCTGCATTTGATCCAAATTACCCAGAGGTAAATGAGAGAAAGAACAGTGCTTTCTGTGGAAGAGGCTTCACATTCAATAAGTATACTGGTGCTCGCGGAAAGAGCGGCTGCAATGATGCTAATGCAGAGTATATCGCTTACCTTAGAAAGGTAATGGACGATGCAGGCGTATTCTTCCAGACTAGCGAGCTTGGAAAGGTTGACCAGGGAGGCGGCGGAACTATCGCTTATATCCTTGCAAACCTGAACATGGAAGTTATCGACTGTGGCGTTCCGGTTCTTAACATGCACGCACCGTGGGAAGTTGTAAGTAAGATCGACGTTTACGAGACATGCCGCGGATACGAGGCATTCCTTCGCGCAGAGAAGTAAATAAGATTACTCAATTTTAAACACACAAAAAATCCCCCGGTAGAGGATTTCTCCTCTATCAGGGGATTTTTTTATGGTTACCACGTAGTCGGAAGTCCACCTCCAAATTCATAGCCTGCGGCGCGCACTGCATCTATCCATTCTCCAAGGATCTGTGTGTTTGTCGCTGACTTTGCATGAAGCAGATAGATTGCACCAGGATGAATGCTGTCCATGCAAAGCTGCAATGTCTCTGCCGGATCTTTCTGAGCATCGGAGTTGTAATCTAAATAGTGGAAGCTCCAGAATACGCTCTGGTAGCCGAGGCTTTCTACAAGACCTAATGACTGCTCACTTGTAGAACCCTCTGGGAATCTAAACAGCTTCATCTCGTAACCAAAGTTGTCTTTAACCAGGTTGTGAAGAACCATGATCTCGTTTGTCTGCTCCTCAAGTGAAAGCGATGGCATATTCTTGTGGTTGCAGGTGTGATTTCCTACAGTGTGACCGTCATCAATCATCTGTTTAATGTACTCTGGATTGCTGTCATAAAATTCTTTTGTGACAAAGAAGGTTGCTTTTACGTTCTTCTCGCGAAGTGTCTGAAGAATCTGAGGTGTAAAGCCTGCCTCATATCCCTCGTCCATAGTAAGATAAATTACTTTCTTTGATGTATCTTCAATAAACTTTGCATTATACTTTCCATACAGCTTATTTAAATAATAGCATCCATTCGGAACATTTAACGCATCGCGATCCTTGTAATCTGCAATTCCGCTGAACTCATTCGTACTGAGTGTACTTAAATCACCACTCCAAAGCTCTGTAGCTGCGCTTGGTGCCTGTACCTGCTGATTTACAGTTTCTGGTGCCTTATCTGAAAGATATTCACTTGCAATGTAACATGTTGTACCGTTATATTCTACCTTACTCCACTCTGCAGTGTAGCCTATTCTGTGAATGGATGCACCCGCCTCAAGAGATCCTGCCTTTGCTGCATCTGTTGAAGCTGCCTCGCGAATATTAACCTTTTGTGTCGCATAAACTTCTTCATCTCGCGGCTCGTAGCCATCTTCTGCCTGTACAGCCTGTGACGATTCAGCTGCCAAGCTTGACGCGCTTGCTGACGAAGATGACGATACATTCACTTCTCCTGGCGCTACCGGAACTGGAATTGCTTCTTCCTCTGTCGTTACAGGTATAGTCTGCTCAATTGTTTGTTCTTGTGTCTGCTCTTGTGTTTGTGTCTGGCTTGGCAGCTGCGGAAGACTTGCTGTATCATTATTTTTTTTGCCGCAGCCTGACGAAGCCATCATTACTGCTGCAAGTACAATTACACTGCTTCTCAATTTCCAATTTCTCATCATTGTTCCTTTCACCATTCCTTTTCAAAAAAACCTTGTGTGTTAATTCCAAGCTCTTCTGTCAATGCCTCAAGCATATTTTTTTGTTCTGGCAATGTGCACCATGCAAGCCCACATCCAGCCTCTAGTCCGCCCGGAAGCGGTATCATGCGACCTGGAAGCTTATACTTTGTGGCTGCCTGCTGCATATGCATGGCATCTGTCGTTGTAGGAAATACAACCATCAACTTTTTTTCTCTTTTTAATCTACTCACCTTATACCGCCTGATTTTTCTACAAATTACAGCAGTAAAGAAAGTACACGCATAATATACCAGACAAATGCGCGTTTGTCTACTGCCTGTTCCGGATAAATTGGATATGTACCTAAACATACCTCACTAAGCCAAAAGGAGACTTCACCGCAAACTTCATCTCTTAATACGGGCGATGCAAGCTCTTTTCTGGCTCTGATTTGAATTTCAATTTTCTCTCCATCTTTTGCAAGCACCTGATATTTATCTGGTGCATCGGGACAGATTAACTTTACCTGTGACTTTGTCTGCTTAGTCCAGTCATATACACCATCAATAACTGATGCGCTCATTTTGGGTACTGCCGGTGTCTCAAGCTTTTTTGTTTCATAAGCTGACAGCCCATAGTTCATAAGCTTTTTTGTATCAGCCCATTTATAGCTTTTATTTCCCGGCCAACCGCATGCAAGAAGCGATACTATATAAAGACGCCCATCTCTTTCTAGGGCACCGACATAACAATACCCTGCTTTTCCTGTAAATCCTGTCTTCCCTGTCAGTGCACCGTCCATCATCTGCAAAAATGCATTATGATTATACACTGAAAATGAATACTTCCCTGTCGTATCGGTAAATTCATACTGCGCTGTACGCGTGATCTTTAAAAATTCTTTGCTTTTTGTCGATGTACGAATGCAATAACGAAGAAGAAGGGCAAGCTCTCTTGCCGTTGTATAATGTGCCTCATTATCTAACCCGTTTGGTGTTACAAAATGTGTCTGGCTAAGCCCGATCTCTTTTGCCTTTTTATTCATCCATGTAGCAAAGCCCTCTACACTTCCTGCAGCTGCCTCTGCTAAGATAACAGCCGTATCGTTATGGCTTTCTAACATCAATGAATATAAGAGATCCTCGCAGCGAAATGACCAGCCTTTTTGCACGCCAAGATGCACCTGCGGCTGTGAGGCAGCATAGGCAGATGCTGTGCATATTTCTTCTGGCTCCATCATCTCAAGCACAAGAATACATGTCATAATCTTTGTCGTGCTTGCCATAGGCAGGATCACATCTTCCTCCTTACCGTAAAGCAGTCTGCCAGTATCTCCATCAATTAATGCAGCTGATCTGGCATAGAGTGATTCCTGCGCTGGCATTTTTGCTTCATCCGCAGACAACACGATCTGTGCAAACAGCAGGACTGCCACAGCAAATGTTGCCAGTCCTGCCATCATGCTTCGTCTTATTTTCTTTGCTTTATTACTTGTGTTTATAGGATTCACCCACCGCTTTGCATTTTCTAACATACTTTATGCGCGGTGCGAAAATTTTATGAACAAACAAAATCAAAAGCTTTTTATCTCATAGTAAAGTGTTGCCACATATTGGCAGCCCTTCCATACCGGCTCCTTTGACGTATCTTCTCTTGACAGACGCCAATCAAGCCAAAGTTCTTCTGCCGCAAGCGCCATATGACACATTGCAATGCCAATATCAAGAAGCGTCAGCTCTTTCATGCGTTTTGTCTGCATCAGACTTTCTTTTTTCATAAAGATATGAATTTTTCCATCCTGCGTCATAAAACGCCAAGGCTGAAGATTGAATGCAGATGGCGCAATCCTTGCTGCCTCGATAATCTTTCGGGCATTTTGCTGCGCTACCGGCGGCTGATTCACAAGCTCTGTTATTTTTTTGCGGCTAGCCGGCTTTTTTACTGCCGTGGCCGCCGCCTTTCCAAATGCCACAACAATCATCGGCTGATACTGGTCAAGATCTGGCTTTGACTTTGCATCTCCAAGATAACATGTAGCAAAGCCCTTTGATACCAGATATAAAACCAGCTGCTCCATCACATATCCGGCATTGACTGCCGCAAATGGATGATCCTTTGCTGAAAGCACCAGATAATATGGTGCCTGCACCAAAAACATGCCTTTAAAAACATGCTTTTGTGTATTGTATGCCTCCACAACGGCGATCCTGTACGCTGCCTGCGGATGCAGCGGTGCAAGTGTCTGAATAAAGCAATTAATCTGCTTCATAATATGCGGATCAATTGCCGTCATCTGAAAACGCCTGACGGAATGGCGTCTGCCTATTGCTTCGTATTGTGTCATGTTTCACCAGCCTTTCAGACAAGTGTTTCCAACTCCGTTACTAACTCTCCAAATAATGCCAGTGCATCAGCTACCGGCTTTTCTGTTGTCATATCTACACCAGCCATCTTTAAAAGATCAATAGGATCTTTGCTCTCGCCGCCCTTTAAGAAGTTCATGTAGGCATCTACTGCCGGCTTTCCTTCCTTTAAGATCTTTGCAGACAACGCAACTGCTGCGGAGTATCCTGTTGCATACTGATATACGTAGAATGGTGTGTAGAAATGAGGAATACGCATCCACTCGTATGCAATCTCCTCATCCTTTTCCATATCTGGTCCAAAATACTTCTGGTTTAATTCCAGATACATCTGACTTAATGCTTCTGCTGTCAGAGGCTTTCCCTGTGCACAGTAATCATGTGCAGTCTTCTCAAACTCAGCAAACATTGTCTGACGAAACAAGGTTCCCTTAAAGCTGTCCAAATAATGATTTAACAGATATTTTCTCTGCTCCTTATCTGTTGTCTTTTCCAAAAGATCATGCATCAATAAGCATTCATTGCATGTAGAAGCGACCTCCGCAACAAAGATCTTGTAATCAGAGTATGCGTAATCCTGTGCAGTTCTTGAATAGTAGGAATGAATGGAATGACCCATCTCATGAATCAGTGTAAATACGCTGTCAAGATTTTTTGTGTAGTTTAACAGTATGAATGGCTGTGAGTCGTAGCAACCCCAAGAGTATGCGCCGCCTTTCTTTCCCTTGTTTGGATAAATATCAATCCAGCGGTTTTCAAGACCCTCACGCGCATGAGAAAGATAATCCTCTCCCATCGGCTTTAATGCCTCAAGCACCATCTGCTTTGCCTGCTCAAACTCGTATGTCTGATTCTGTGCGGCAACGATTGGTGTGTAAACATCATACATGTGAAGCTTGTCTACGCCAAGCACTTTCTTTCTAACAGCAACGTAGCGGTACATCATAGGAAGTGCCTCGTGAACAGCACTTAATAAGTTGTCGTAAACGCTCTCTGGCACATTGGAATCTGCCAAATACATAGCACGCGCTGATGAATATTTTCTTGACTGTGCATAAAATTTTGCCTGCTTTAAGTTGCCGCGGTATATTGCCGCAAATGTATTCTTTAAGCTTGCAATCTGACCGTAAAGTGTCTTAAATGCACCTTCTCTTACTGCACGGTCTGGTGATTCCATGTAGGAAATATATGTGCTGTTTGTCAGCGGCAGATGTGTGCCGTCCTCAAGCACGATATCAGGATACTTCATATCAGCATTCATTAACACGCTGAAAATATCATCTGGTGCCTCTGCCATGTCTCCTGCTGCAGCTAAAAGCTCTTCTTTTTCTGCATCTAATGTGTGCTCCTGTCCGCGAAGCATCTCTTCAATCTTTCTTCCATAATAAGCAGTGCGCTCATTTTCTTTTTCTGCAGCTTCTAACTGCTCCTTGCTGTAAGAAAGAATCTCCGGCTCTACAAAGGCACTGGCTGCGCCAATCTTTACACCAAGGCTGCCGATCTTTGCTGACATTGTCTGGTAGGTGCTGTCTGTCGTGTCCTGATCAAAGCGCATTCTTGCGTAAACACTCAATTTGCTTAAACGGCGATGCAGTCCATAGTAAGCATCGAGAACTGCCGGGATCTTACTAACGTCTGCTTCAATTGCCCCCTTTAACTTTGCAAATTCTGCTGCGTCCTTTTCAAGAGCGGCGTAATCCTCTTCCCATAATTCATTGTTTGCATAAATGCTTTCAAGGTTCCATGTATCTTTTACATCAATATCTTTTCTATCTTTTACTTCCATATCTGCTTCCCTTCAAAAAATTTTAGAGCTTTTCGCCCTTACATTATTCTATCATACCGCAGAAAGCGGTTACTTGCAACTTACAAAATTTTTACAAAGTGCGTGCGAAGCTCTGACAAACTAGGAAAAACTCCTTCGCACAGCGTGCGCGTTGCCTCATCTGGCTCATCTAAGTCAGGAATCATGAAAACACGACATCCTGCTGCGGCCGCAGCACGTACACCATTTGGCGAATCCTCGATTGCAATACAATCTGACGGCGTACGGCCTGCTTTTTCACATGCAAGCTGATAAATATCTGGTGACGGCTTTCCATTTTTTACCATAACAGCACTTATTATTTCGTCAAAATAAGATGACAATCCTGCCATTTCAAGGTAACGGTTTGTGCGCTCAAGATCTGTTGCCGTTGCGATCATGCAGCGTATCTGACGGCTTTTTAGCCATAAAAGAATTTCTTTTGTACCGGGCTTTACAGTAATGCCATCTCGTTTAAGCATTTCTTCCATGATCTTTTTTCTATATGCACGCATTTCATCATACGGAAAACCTTTTCCATATTTTTCTTCAAAAAAGCGATACACATGCGGCCGGCCAAGACTTCTAAGGTCAAGTGCCTCTTCTTTCGTAATGGTATAACCAAATTTTGCAATTGCTTCACACCAACACACATTGTAATATTTTTCTGTGTCAATCAGTGTTCCATCCATGTCAAAAAAGACAGTATCCATAGTTTTCTCCTTTGCAGCACGGGACGTTTTGCAGTCCTACACTATAATCATACAGAATTTTATTTTTAATTGCAAGGTATTTTCTTGCACCGAAGGCCTTTCGTAACATATCACCGTGAACTATAAAATAAACGCGCGTATAAAGCCCCTTCTTTCTGTGCATCCTTTTAATGCATAATTTTTGGCGGCAGCGACTGCTGCGGAAAGGAAGGATACAGATGGCAGGCTACAAAGTGGAAATCTGCGGAGTCAACACGGCAACGTTGCCTCTGCTTGACAGCAGTGAGAAGGAAACTTTGTTCCACCGAATCAAAAATGGAGATCAACAGGCACGTGAGCTTTACATTACTGGAAATTTACGTCTCGTTTTAAGTGTGATTGGCCGCTTTTCTTCAAGCGGTGAAAATATTGATGATTTGTTTCAGATCGGCTGCATTGGCTTAATGAAAGCAATTGACAATTTTGATCTTAGTCATCAGGTTAAATTTTCAACCTACGCAGTTCCGATGATCATCGGTGAGGTAAGACGCTTTTTGCGGGACAATAACAGTATACGTGTCTCTCGTTCCCTTCGCGATATCGCTTATAAAACTGTTTCTGCAAGGGAAGCACTGACAAGGGAGCTTGACCGTGAGCCAACTCTTGATGAGATTGCTGAGCGCACTAGCATCAGCCGTGAGGAAATTATTCAGTCGCTTGATGCAATTCAAAGTCCTCTCAGTCTTTATGAGCCTATTTACAGTGACGGCGGTGACACGCTCTACGTCATGGATCAAATTAGTGATAAGAAAAATAAAGAGGATAACTGGGTTCAGGAGATTGCACTTTGTGAGGCATTAAAAAAGCTCCCTAAGCGGGAGCAGCGCATCATCAAAATGCGTTTTTATGAGGGAAAGACTCAGATGGAGATTGCGCAGGAAATACACATTTCTCAGGCGCAGGTCTCTCGCCTTGAAAAAAGTGCCTTAAAAACAATGAAGGGATATCTCAGCTGAGATACCCCATACATAGGATGCCAGGGTCAAAAGCTACAAATCCGATCGTGCTTGCACGACAAGGATTTTGAGCTTGGGACCCGCTAAAATATGAGGATGCAGCGATTTTCGAAGAAAATCAGCGAATCCGAATATTTTTAGAATTGCGAGAGTTACGAAGTAACGGAGCAATTCGTGGGCATCCACTAAACTTACCGAATGAATGAGAACACGCCTCCGCTTACTAATCCCATGATGATGCCTGCCAGCACGACACCACACATAACAGCAAGTGTGCTCTTTTTAAAATCCATATCAAGAAGGCTTGCTGCAAGTGTTCCTGTCCATGCGCCTGTTCCCGGAAGCGGTATTCCTACAAACAAAAACAGTGCCACATAAAGGCCTCTTCCTGCCTTTTCCTGAAGCTTCTTTCCGCCTCTCTCTCCTTTTTTAAGACACCAGTTGAAGAAGCCGCCAATGTACTTTTTATCACTTCCCCACACGAGAATCTTTCTTGCAAATAAAAAGATAAATGGCACTGGAAGCATATTTCCAAGGATACAGATGATGTAAGATGGCAATAGCGGAAGTTTAAATCCGATTGCATACGGAATTGCACCTCTTAACTCAATGAGCGGCACCATGGAAATCAGAAAAATAATCAAATACTGCATAAATAAAATAACCATACCTTTCCGCCGTATCTGTTAACGGCTATGTGCGTTACTGCATCAGACTGTTTAAGCGGTTCATTGACTCAATCGAACTGATTGGATCTAGTCCGTTTAAGAACATTATATCAACCGTATTTATTCCCTCTGTCTGTGTAACAGTACGAATATATTCTGTAATATTTCCGTTGTATTCTCTGTAGTCAAACCAGTAAATAAACTGATAATGATCTGTTAAATACGGAACAAACGCATCTGCGTATGATTCCTTTACAAGAATACATGCCTGTCCATTTGCGACATTCGGGTTTTCAATATAACTAAATGGCTGATCTCCCGCTGCAAAGCAGCTGTACTTTTGTGTACTGCGATAGCCTGATACATCGTTTATGATCGGCCAGTTTAAGGTATTTCCATCAGTATCTGTAAATGTCATTCTGTCATATGTAAGTGGCTTATATGCAATGACCGTATCTGGATTTGCTTCCATTGCTGATGCCTGCGTCTCTGTGTAATATGAACCTGTAAATCCTGGGAATGTTACCTGCTCATATTCTTCAAGCGCATGCGCATCTACTCCCTTTACCTGTGCCCACGCATTGTAAGCATAATATGCACCAAGTCCTGTCCAGTGGTGATCTGTTCTAAAATAAATATACTCATCTGTATGCGCTGCAAGCACATCATAAATATCAATATTTTTAACATTTGAGTTAAAGCTTGCCACATAATAATCAGTTGCCGCCTTCTCGTTTCTCCAATCAGGCTCTAACTGCGCACGCTCCTCATCTGTCAGATAAAAAGCTTCGCTGTTTGGAACAAGCATAGTATACACATTTGCTGTGCCTGCAAAGGTATCTGCAGTGCGGTTAACCATATCAATATATGTTGTAGCTGCCTGCTGGTTAAAGAAATACATACCGTAACCAGTATCTCCCTCTACATAAACACCATTTAATGTCTGACCTGTAATAGCAGGAAGTGAATATGACGGATCATCTGTCGGAAGCACAATCTGTGCCGGTGCTGTTGCCTTGGCCGGCGTACTTTCTGCTAGCGCTGTAGTTACTTCTGTCTGAACAGATTCCTGCTCTGATTCTTCTGTAACAGCCTCAGATGTCTCTTCATTTTCATTTTTTGTCACAACTGGAATCTCATCTGCTGTGCCCTTATTTGATACAATCTGCTTTGTTTTTATTCCATAAAGCTTTTTCATAGCATTGCTTCCTGACATCCACACATCACGAAGCGGATAGGAATCAGAGTACCATGTGGAAATATCAGAAAAGTAACTTCCATCTAACACACCTGAAACAGTAATTTGCGGAAACTTTGCCAACTCTCTTTTTTCTAGTACTGATTCCTTTGGACGAACAGGAATCATCAATCCGAGAATACAGCAAAATGCCATTACCACAATAAATAAAAACAATCCAAACGTTCTAGCCTTTTTATAGGCCGCTCGTTTTTGTTTCATAAATTCTTCTTTTTCTTTTTTATCCATGACAAACCTTTCTTTCAGACTGCATTAGAACTGGAAATACAAGAACGGATTGTAGCTGTCTCCTACAAGTGCCAAAAGCGACAGCAAAATCAATATTACCGGTGTAACTGCATCCAAATAGTACAAAAGTGTTGGAACCTTTTTCCTTTTATTTTCATAGCGATATGCCGCCATACGCAGATTCTTTCCAATTGGGAATACTGCGATAATGGAAATAATAAGAAGGAAAATATTATTTAACAATGTATAAAGTGTGGAAAGATTTCCAGCCATATGACCAAAACCAAACATACCGGCAAGAACGTTTCCAAGCTCTGCCATATTCTCAAATTTAAATAATACCCAGCCGAAGTATACTACAAGCATTGCATAGATCCAGCCTACTGCTCTTGGCAGTCTTTCGAGCACCTTCTTTAACACAAAGCGCTCCAATACAAGAAATACGAAGAAATAAAGTCCCCACAATATGTAGTTCCAGCTTGCGCCATGCCAAATTCCTGTCAGTGCCCACACAATTAACATATTGCGCACAGTCAGAAGATCTCCTCCTCTGCTGCCGCCAAGCGGGATATACACGTAATCACGGAAAAAGCTGCTAAGTGAAATATGCCATCTTCTCCAGAAATCCTGTACAGACACTGAGCTGTATGGATAATTGAAGTTTTCAAGATAATGGAAGCCTACCATCTGTCCCATACCAATGGCCATATCAGAATATGCGGAGAAATCAAGATAAATCTGAAGCATGTAAAAGAGCATTCCAAGCCAAAGTCCTGCTGTTGTCGCACTCTGTGTATTAGCAAGAAGTGTATCAGCAACAGAAGCACAGCCATTTGCTAAAATTGCCTTCTTTGCAAGACCAATTGAAAAACGGCGAATACCATTAGTCAGATCTGTAAGTGTTACCTTTCTGTCATCAATTTCTGCCGCAACTGTCTGATAACGTACAATCGGACCTGCAATGCACTGATGGAAAAGGCTGCAGTATAAAAGAAGCTTCCAATATGCCGGCTGTGCAGCAACTTCCTTTCTATATACATCTACTACATATGAAAGCAGCTGGAAGGTATAGAAGGAAATACCGATTGGAAGAATAATCTTTGTTGCCTCTTTTGGAAAACCAATCAGTGCGCTCAAATTTCCTGTAAGGAAATTCATATACTTGAAAAAGATAAGAAGACCAAGCAAAACAAGACACTCTGCCCACATCCAAAGCTTTCTTGTTTTTTGTTCCTCATTTTTTTCAATCATCAGCGCACACAGCCAGCTCCAAAATGCCATTCCGGCAAGCAATAGCAAATACGCAGCACCGCCCCACGCATAAAAAATGAGTGAAAATACGAGCAGTACAATATTTTTCTGACGAATCGTCTTTACCGAATAGTAACAGACGAGGTTTAATGCCAGAAATAAAAACACAAACAAAAGACTTGAAAAGACCATCGCTTTATCCCTTCTCCTTAATTATTTCTCAATTTAACATACAGAGCCATTTTATTAAATCAACATAGGTTTGTCAAGTCAAGAACCTTATCTTTGCGTAACTGTAAAAAATTGTTAAGAAAAAAGCTGCAAACGTCTTTTACAGCGTCTGCAGCCCTAATTTTTTATAAATAACATTTTAAATGCAGAAAAAGCATGGCATAAAGCCGCCTCCGCACATACTTGACGCGCACATGCAACAGCAAAGATCTGACAGACAATTTGAGCGCCCGTCTGTTCCAAAACCATATTGCGTACCTCTGTCGGCATACCATCTGCCATTGTTCTCAAGACGGCTTACAAGCTGACGATACTCGGCATTTCCCGGCTCCATCTGTACTGCCTTTCTTGCATACTCAAGCGCATTGATCTGATTTCCAATACCTGAATTTGCAATCGCGCTGTAATAATACCATCTTGCATTTCGTTCCTGAATGGAATTTAAGACATTACATGCTTCTTGATAATGACCAGAGTTTATAAAGTTTCGTGCGGCCTGCATTCTCGGCTCTTCCTCTCGGTCTGACGTTCCAGTTCCATTAAATCCTCCGAAGCCACCAAATCCGCCAAATCCACCGAAATCTCCATAATCAGAGCCATTTCGATAGGAACCGCCTCCATAGGAAGAATTTCCGTAGCCACCTGAGTAACCACCGTAGTGGGAACTGCCTGGTCCATACTGGCTGCCTGCTGTTCCATGGCCACCATACTGACGCTCTTTCATGATCTGGTCATATGCCGCCTGTACCTTTTTAAACATCTCCTCGGCCTGTGCCTTGTTTGGATTATTGATGTTCGCATCCGGATGGTACTTTCGGCTCAAATTCCGGTATGCCTTTTTTATCTCATCGTCCGACGCATCGCGGGACACTCCTAAAACCTGATATGGATCCATAAACACACTCATTCCGCTGCTTTTTCTGCAGCCTTATTTTCTCCCTCACCGGTCGTTTCCGGTTTCTTTCGCTCCTGCGTCACACGTGTATACTTCGCCCATACACCCGCATACAAAATATTTCTCATAATCTCTGCGTTGTCAATAATGGGAAGTACTTCAAATGCCCGGCAGCAGCAGCTCATAATTAACTCAAGGTACTGACGCACCTTTTCTTCAAAGCCTTCTTGTTTATACAGCTCCTTAAATGGGTTGTAGCTGCCATCCTTACTATCTTTCTCTACATCATCATAGGCATCCATCAGATAAATAAATTTACCCATGTAGTAGCCCATCTGACGCAGAGTATCCTGCCAGTAATCGTCTTTTGCTGCATAAATCTCTGCCATAGCCTCTCCTGTGAGGTTGGCTGCTGCCTCGATATTTTTTTCATTGGCGGCCTCACAAACATGAAGCTTTTGTATATAAGAAGCGATTGCCTTATGCTGGCGCGGATATTTCTTTGCCAGCTTTCTATAATTTTTCTGCATCAGGTGAACCATATTTAATGAAGCAAAGCTATGCTCATCAAGCCAGTTATCCATATGGTTATGATAAGCAAGCATATAGTTCATATCTGCTGCATAGCCAAGCGACTCTGTGACTACTGCCGTCTGACTAAACTGCTTTTTTGATTTTTTCTTTAACAGCGGACGTTTAAAGCCTGGACGACAAACACGCTTTGCTGGTTCTTCCTTTTCTTCATAAAGGCTTGACAATAGCATGCCCAAAAATGTCATATCATAGTTGAGCATCGTACAGCCTGCCAGTCCATAACGGTCTTTTAATACTCTGCAAAGTCCACAGTAATAAGACTCATACGTCTCAAGCTCGCGAACTTTAAGTTCACCGCGGTTTATTGTAACATATCCAAACATATTTGTATACCCTTGTTTTTATTTCCAGTTTTTATGTTCTCTTTACAAACTTCTGTCCGCACTTTGGGCAGGTAATTTCAATCTTGCCTTTTCCCTTTGGAACACGGATCTTTTGTCCACAGGACTTATTTGGGCAAATGTAAACACGATGTGTCTTATCTGCACCTGTCGGATGGATTTTTTCTTTGATATTTCTTACCATTTCCTGGTAACGCGCATTCTCTGCTCTTCTCGCTGGGATATTCTTTGACAGTGCCCGGTAATCAGCATATGCAAATAAAGCAATTCCAATCATTTCAAAGAGAAAATTTTGAGTAAACCCTGCAAACAAAATGAAGATAAGCGCTGCAATAAACAATGTCTGTGACATCTGATCAATGCCATATCTTCCTCTCATAAAATTAATCAAATAATTTTTTATACGTTCCATACATATCACGCAGCTGTTGCTGCCTTCCTTTCTAAATAGTAATTTGCCTGTTGAATAGTATATTCCTGTTTGATGGAATTTACAAGAATGCGTTCCTTAAGAATTTGTAAAGTTTTACGAAATTTAGTGTTACCCGGTAGGTTACGAAAGCCCCTCGGTGTAATGGTTTCGTCGCCGGACCAAACTCCGCAGGTTCCTTTTATGTTCTT
>ERZ825896.2276-NODE-2276-length-18845-cov-11.777169_pt1 | contig 18845 bp, 12 predicted proteins | sample MGYA00519858_ERZ825896 | MGnify/ENA primary metagenome ERZ825896 (study PRJEB31778, sample SAMEA3449214) | human gut metagenome | biome: human gut; feature: human-associated habitat; material: faeces | place: United Kingdom | collected 2010/2012 ...
ACCCATTATTACTAAGAAACTGAAAGAAACCTCAGAAACGGAAGAAAGGGGGGAAAGCGAGGAAGAAACAGATGTAGAAATAGAAACAACTTCCGAAACAAAGGGGACTAAACAGGAACAAGAGGAATCCACTGAAGAAGATCCTTCTCCTTCTCTTTTTTCGGAAGAAAAGGAGGATCCGGACAAAATGGATGAAACAGAAAAGATCCGAATGAATGGAAAGGGAAAAACAAAGGATGAATTCCACTTTAAAGAGACACGCTATAAAAATAGACCAATTTATGAAACTTCTTATCTAGATGGGAATCAAGAAAATTCGAAGTTAGAAATATTTCAAGATAAAAAGGATAAAGAGATATTCTGGTTTGAAAAACCTCTTGTTAATATTCTTTTCGACTATAAACAATGGAAGCGACCATTTCGATATATAAAAAATGATCGATTTGAAAATAAAATAGAAAATGAAATGTCACAATATTTTTTTCATACGTGTCAAAGTGATGGAAAAGAAAGGATATCCTTTACGTATCCGCCAAGTTTATCAACTTTTTTTGAAATGATACAAAGAAAGATGTCTTTTTTTACAATAGAAAAAATTTCCTATAATGAACTGTATAATCACTGGAATTATACCAATGAACAAAAAAGGAAGAACATAAGCAACCAATTTTTAAATAGAGTCGAAATTCTAGATAATAGATTCCTTCCTCTGGATATAATCGAAAAAAGAATTAGATTGTGTAATTGTAATAATGAGACTAAACAAGAATATTTACCTAAAATATGTGATTCTTTATTTAACGGACCCTTTCGCGGACAAATCAAAAAACTATTTTTACTACCAATCATAAAAACTTCTCTAGCTATAAAACATTACATAGAGACAATTTTGATAAATAATATTCATGGCATCCTTCTTACTACCAATTACACAGAATTTGACTATAAATTCACTCTATTTGATCGAAAATCATTATCAACAGAAATGAGTTATTTCTTAAATATAATTAGCAAGTTTGGAGGAAAATCAACATCAAATTTAAATTTGAAAGGACTTTATTTATTTCCGGAAAACAAACAAGTAAGAATTAATCCAGAAGATCCAATAAAAATTTTTAAATTTTTAATCAATGCAGTTATAACTGATACTAAGGATAAAACAATTAGCAAAGAATATATTGGAATAAAAGAAATAAATAAAAAAGTTCCTCGATGGTCATATAAATTAATCGACGAATTGGAACAACAGGAAGTAGCAACTGAAGAAAGTGGGGCAGAGGATTATCAAATTCGTTCACGAAAAGCCAAACGTGTCGTAATTTTTACTAATAGTCCGGAGAATACCGATACTAATGAAAAAGAGACTGATAATTCTGATCAAGATGAAGAGGTGGCTTTGATACGTTATTCACAACAACCGGATTTTCGTCGAGATATAATAAAAGGCTCTATACGAGCTCAAAGGCGTAAAATAATTATTTTGGAACTGTTTCAAGCAAATGTGTATTCCGCCCTTTTTTTAGATAGAGTAGACAAACCTCCCCTCTTTTCTTTTGATATCCCCGATCTAATGAAAATAATTTTTATAAATTTGATTTGGAAAAAGAATAAATTAAAAATTTCGGATCATACAAAGGAAAAGACAAAAGAAAGTGAGAAAGAAGAGGAGAACAAAAGAGAAATATACAAAAAAGAGGAGAAAACTCGTATAGAAATAGGGGAAATTTGGGATAGCATTATATTTGCTCAAGTAATAAGAGGTTTTGCATTAGTAATCCAATCAATTCTTAGAAAATATATTATATTACCTTCATTAATAATATCTAAAAATCTTGTTCGTATACTATTATTTCAATTTCCCGAATGGTCCGAAGATTTAAAGGATTGGACTAAAGAAATCCATATTAAATGCACCTATAATGGCGTTCAATTATCAGAAACAGAATTTCCGAAAAACTGGTTAACAGACGGTATTCAGATAAAGATTCTATTTCCTTTTCGTCTGAAACCTTGGCACAGATCTAAGTTACGATTCCCTAATAAAGATCCAATTCAAAAGAAAGAAAAAAAAGAAAAAAATGATTTTTGTTTTTTAACAGTTTGGGGAATGGAAACTGAATTACCTTTTGGTTCTCCCCGACAACAAATTTCATTTTTTGAACCCATTTATAAAAAATTAAAAAAAATAAAATTAAAATTGCAAAAAAAATGTTTTCTAGTTCTAAGAGTTTTAAAAGAAAGAACAAAATTTTTTTTAAATGTATTAAAAGAAACAAAAAAATGGGTCATCAAAAGCATTCTCTTTCTAAAAAAACTAAAAAAACGAATCAAAGAACTCTCAAAAAGAAACCAAATTCTAGCATTTGTATTGAAAAAAATAGAAAGATATAAATTGAGTGAACCTAAAAAAGAAAAAGATTCGATAATCCATAATCAAATTATTCCCGAATCGTCTATTCAAATTCGATTTATGGATTGTGCAACTTACTCATTGACAGAAAAAAAAATGAAAAATCTAACTAATAGAACAAACACAATCATAACTGAAATAGAAAAAATGAAAAAAGATAAGCAAATAGGGTTTCTAACTCGAGAGATAAATATTAGCCAGACCAAAATAAGTTATGAAGATAAAAGATTAGAATCACCAAAAAACATTTGGCGAATATTAAAAAGAAAAAATCTTCGATTACTTCGTAAATTACATTTTTTTTTTAAATTTTTGATTGAAAAACTATACATATATATCTTTCTATGTATCATTATTCTATTTAGAATCATTGCAGAGCTTCTTCTTAAATTAAAAAATAAAAATTTGAATAAATACATTTATAATAATGAAGAAAATCAAGAAAGAATTGATAAAACAAATCAAAGTATAATTAACTTTATTTTGACTATAAAAAAGTCACTTTGTATTATTAATAAAAATTCACATATTTTTTGGGACTTATCTTACTTGTCACAAGCATATGTATTCTACAAATTCTCACAAATCCAAGTCAGTAACTTATATAAGTTAAGATCTGTCTTTAACTATTACGGAACATCTTTTTTTCTTAAGAATGAAATAAAAGAGTATTTTGTTGGAACGCAAGGAATATTTGATTCCGAATTAAGACAACATAAAAACCTTCGAAATTCTTTAATTAATGAATGGAAAAACTGGCTAAAGGTTCATTATCAATATGATTTATCTCAGATTAGATGGTCTAGATTAATATCACAAAAATGGCGAAATAGAGTCAATCAATATCAATGTCGTATGACTAAAAATAAAGATTTAAACAAATGTGATTCAGATGAAAAAAACCGATTCATTGAATATGAAAAACAAAATTCTTTTGAAATATATTCATTACTAAAAAAAAACAAAAAATTAAAAAAACAATATCAATATGATCTTTTATCGTATAAATCTATTAATTATGAAGATGAAAAAAACTCATATATTTATGGATTGCCATTACAAGTAAATAAGAACAAAAAAATTTATTATACTTACAATAACAATACGCCTAAACGTAAACTATTTGATATGATAGAAGGTATCCTTATCAAAAATTATCGAGTAGAAAATAATAGTATAGATATAAAAAAAAGTCCGGATAGAAAATGTTTTTATTGGAAAATTCTCAATTTTTGTCTTTCAAAGAAGATTGATATTAAGGCTTGCGTTAATATTGATACCATCACTAAGAGGAATCAAAATACTAAGATTAGTGTTAATAATTATCAAATAATCGAAAAATTTGATAAAAAAAAAAAAGGTCTTTTTTATCTCACGATTCATCAAGAAATTCACCCATTCAATCAAAAACAAAAAAAGTCTCTCGCTGATTGGATGAGAATGAATGACGAAATACCAAGTCGCCCCATATCGAATTTTGCATTTTTGTTATTCCCAGAATTTGGGATATTTTATAATACATATAAGATTAAACCCTGGGCCATACCAATCAAATTACTTCTTTTCAATTTTAATGTAAACCAAAATGTTAATAAACATAAAAGCATCACTGAAAAGAAAAAAATATCTCTTTTTTTATTTTCGAAAAAAAAAACTCTTAAATTTGAAAATAGAAATCAAGGAGAAAAAGAATTAGTCGAAAAACCATATATTAAATCCGCTCTCTCAAACAAAAAAAAAGATGGTGAACAAAGTTCTCCGGGATCAGACATGAAAAAACGTAGAAAAAAAAAGCAATACAAGACTAACATAGAAGCAGAGCTTGAGTTTTTCTTAAAAAAGTATTTGCGGTTTCAATGGAGATGGAATGATTCTTTAAATCAAAGAATAATCAATAACATCAAAGTATATTGCCTCCTCCTTAGACTGAACAGTCCAAACGAAATTGCTATATCCGCTATTCAAAGAAAAGAAATGAATCCACATATTCTGATGATCCAGAAGGATTTAACTCTTACAGAATTGATAAAAAGAGGAATATTTATTATCGAACCAGTTCGTCTGTTTGTAAAAAATGATGGACAATTTTATATATATCAAACCATAGGTATTTCATTGGTTCATAAGAATAAGCACCAAATTAATCAAAGATACCTAGAAAAAAGTTATGGCTATGCTGACACGAATAAAAAGAATTTTTATGAATCCATTGCAATACATCAAAAAATGACTGGAAATATAGACAAAAATAATTATGATTTGCTTGTTCTTGAAAATATTTTATCCCCGAAGCGTCGTAGAGAATTGAGAATTCAAATTTTTTTGAATTATAGGGATATAAACAGTATCCATAGAAATACAGTATTTTTCAATGGAAATAGGATCAAAAATTGCGTGTTGAATAAAAAAAAAAATCTTGATAACGATAAAAAGAAACTAATTAAATTAAAGTTCTTTCTTTGGTCCAATTATCGATTAGAAGATTTAGCTTGTATGAATCGCTATTGGTTTGATACCAATAATGGTAGTCGTTTTAGTATGACCAGGATTCATATGTATCCGCGATTGCAAATTTATTAATGGTACATTTTTACTATATTCCCGTACCATGTCTTCGTATATGAAGACAAAGAAATAAACATACCCATTATCTTACATTTCATTCTGATACACAATACTTACTAATTTAATGAGTCATTGTATTATATTATTAATATTAATTCGATCTAGAAATGAATCAACAAAATCTTCTTATTTATTTGAAGATCTCATTTTTTTTTATTTTTTGTGAATACAGAAATAGATCATACTTTTGTATACGGTATCCGATTCGAATCCAATTCATTTTTTAAATTATATTGATTATTGATTACTAAAGTAAGTAATTTTATTTGACAAAAATAAAAAATTCTTAACGAAATTAAGAGTCTTGTGTATATCAAATTCAAATGAGTGGCATTATTATTACTGATCAAGAAATATATCTATAAAAATATCTAAAAAAAAAGAGAAAGGGACGATTCATTTTTATGATAAAAAATGCATTCATTTCAATTTTTTCGCAAGAAGAAAAAGAAGAAAACAGGGGATCCGTTGAATTCCAAGTATTGAGTTTCACCAATAAAATAAGAAGACTTACTTCACATTTAGAATTGCACAGAAAAGACTATTTATCTCAAAGGGGTCTACGTAAAATTCTGGGAAAACGTCAACGGTTGCTGTCTTATTTGTCAAATAAAAATAGAGTACGTTATAAATACTTAATTAATCAATTGGGTATTCGGGAATCAAAAATTAGTTAATTTGAAAAGTCATTTTGAATTATTTGATTTATTAGATCTTGAATTTTGATGAACTTTTTTTCGTTTTGCGCAATTCATGGAAGAATGAATCGAGGAAAAACTTATGAATATACCAGCTACAAGAAAAGATCTCATGATAGTCAATATGGGCCCCCACCACCCGTCAATGCATGGTGTTCTTCGACTCATCGTTACTCTGGACAGTGAAAATGTTATTGACTGTGAACCAATATTGGGTTATTTACACAGGGGGATGGAAAAAATTGCGGAAAACCGAACAATTATACAATATCTTCCTTATGTAACTCGTTGGGATTATTTAGCTACTATGTTCACAGAAGCAATAACTGTAAATGGGCCAGAACAGTTAGGAAATATTCAAATACCTAAAAGAGCCAGTTATATCAGAGTAATTATGTTGGAATTGAGTCGTATAGCTTCTCATCTGTTATGGCTCGGCCCCTTTATGGCAGATATTGGTGCACAAACTCCTTTCTTCTATATTTTCAGAGAAAGAGAATTTATATATGATCTATTCGAAGCTGCCACTGGTATGAGAATGATGCATAATTATTTTCGTATCGGAGGGGTAGCGGCTGATCTACCTCATGGGTGGATAGATAAATGTTTGGATTTCTGCAATTATTTTTTAACAGGAGTTACTGAATATCAAAAACTTATTACACGAAATCCTATTTTTTTAGAACGCGTTGAAGGTGTAGGCATTATTGGTAGAGACGAAGTAATAAATTGGGGTTTATCAGGACCAATGTTGCGAGCTTCCGGAATACAATGGGATCTTCGTAAAGTTGATCATTATGAGTGTTATGACGAATTGGATTGGGAAGTCCAATGGCAAAAAGAAGGGGATTCATTAGCTCGTTATTTAGTCCGAATTGGTGAAATGACAGAATCCATAAAAATTATTCAACAGGCTCTAGAAGGAATTCCGGGGGGGCCCTATGAGAATTTAGAACTTCGATACTTTGATAGAGAAAGGTATCCAGAATGGCATGATTTTGAATATCGATTCATTAGTAAAAAACCTTCTCCTATTTTTGAATTGCCGAAACAAGAACTTTATGTAAGAGTCGAAGCCCCAAAGGGTGAATTGGGAATTTTTCTGATAGGGGATCAGAGTGGTTTTCCTTGGAGATGGAAAATTCGCCCGCCGGGTTTTATCAATTTGCAAATTCTTCCTCAGTTAGTTAAAAGAATGAAATTGGCTGATATTATGACAATACTAGGTAGCATAGATATCATTATGGGAGAAGTTGATCGTTGAAATGATAATTGATACAACGGAAATACAAGATATTAATTCTTTTTACAGAGTAGAATCTTTAAAAGGGGTCTATGGAATTATATCGGCGCTTGTCCCTATTTTGACTCTTGTATTGGGAATCACAATAGGCGTATTAGTAATTGTATGGTTAGAAAGAGAAATATCCGCAGGGCTACAACAACGTATTGGACCTGAATACGCCGGTCCTTTAGGAATTCTTCAAGCTCTAGCAGATGGGACAAAACTACTTTTCAAAGAGAATCTTCTTCCATCTAGAGGAGATACTAGTTTATTTAGTATCGGACCATCCATAGCAGTCATATCCATTCTGCTAAGTTATTTAGTAATTCCTTTTGACTATCGTCTTGTTTTAACCGATCTCAATATTGGAGTTTTTTTATGGATTGCGGTTTCAAGTATTGCTCCCATTGGACTTCTTATGTCAGGATATGGTTCAAATAATAAATATTCCTTTTTAGGTGGTCTACGAGCTGCTGCTCAATCGATTAGTTATGAAATACCATTAACTCTATGTGTATTATCAATATCTCTACGTGCGATTCGTTGAAACATAAACTTTTCCCTATTCCTTTCTTTCTAGTCTTTATAGAAAAAGAGGGGGAAAAAATTGCATACATATCTTCATTTTTTTATTCATTATTCGGATTAATGAATTAAATTAGATAGTTATATGAGTGAAAAAAAAACAGCTATAGCTATATAATATATATATTCGCAGTAAAATTATTGAGTCTCGTCTTCAATGTATAAGAAGAATTAAAGAGTTGAACATAAATAAACAGAAGAAGAGACCGTTTACCCCAAGATTGGTTGATTAGTCATATCATCCTAGCTTGAAGCGGGTTCAAAAAATCAACCTATTCCGTTTTCACTAGCGTTTGTATGTATTACCCTAAAGCGGGAGTTTTAGCAAAAATGAGTGGACGGTTAGAAACGCCAAAGTACGCAAAGGATTAGTAATAGAAATTGTGTAATTTATCCCAAAGGACATTTACACATAATATAACAAGAATACTAATTGGGGCTTTAAGTTAGTAGAAATGATTAAGCAGTACTCCCCACGATTCCGATCCAGAGTATACTCCTATCCACTGATTCAAATAAATGACTATCGGAAACGAAATAATCCTTTATTTTGTAAGCTCCCCCCTTTTTTTTTCAGAAAAGAAAGAAGAATAGGAATGAAAAAAAAAAATAGAAAAAATACAATTAAAAAAAAAAGAGATCTTTTTTTTTTTTTTCGTATATGGATAGTCATAGAGATAGAATTAGTGTCATAATTTATCAACTAAACTAATAGAATATCTCATTTTTTTTCATAATTAAAAATGACGGGTTATTGATATTTCTACAAGCAGTATTTTATTGAAGACTTAAAGTTATTACTCAACAAATAAAATTTTAAATTATTTATTAAAATCTTAAAAATTATTCATTAAATAAAGGATAAGATCAATTCAGACGTAGTTTTTTTTTTTTTTTATTATTATATAACAGACAGAATTTAAGCGGTCTAATTCAGGGCCTTTGTTAAATTTGGAACCTATCTATCCTATAAATATATCAAGATAAATAATACCGACTCGGTCCTTAAATTTATTTATGCCCTAAGGGAGCCGTATGAGGTGAAAATCTCATGTACGGTTCTGTAATAGCGATGGTAACAGTGATGTTATCACCGACTATGATTATCTAACAGTTTAAGTACAGTTGATATAGTTGAGGCTCAATCAAAATATGGTTTTTTGGGGTGGAATTTGTGGCGTCAACCTATAGGGTTTATCGTTTTTCTAATTTCTTCCCTAGCAGAATGTGAGAGATTACCTTTTGATTTACCAGAAGCAGAAGAAGAATTAGTAGCAGGTTATCAAACCGAATATTCGGGCATTAAATTTGGTTTATTTTATGTTGCTTCCTATCTAAACCTATTAGTTTCTTCATTATTTGTAACAGTTCTTTACTTGGGCGGTTGGAATATCTCTATTCCGTACATATTGGTTTCTGAGTTTTTTGAAATAAATAAAGCACGCTGGGTCTTTGGAACGACAATTGGTATCTTTATTACATTAGCCAAAACTTATTTGTTCTTGTTCATTCCTATCACAACAAGATGGACTTTACCTAGGCTAAGAATAGACCAACTATTAAATTTGGGATGGAAATTTCTTTTACCTATTTCTCTTGGTAATCTATTATTAACAACTTCTTTCCAACTTCTTTCACTGTAAAGGAATACTACATTCTATATTTGCGCCTTGTCTCAAACAAGAGAAAGAAACAAACATAAAAATATTCATAGAGATTTACGATATGTTTCCTATGGTAACTGGGGTCATGAATTATGGTCAACAAACAGTACGAGCTGCAAGGTACATTGGTCAAAGTTTCATGATTACCTTATCCCATGCAAATCGTTTACCTGTAACTATTCAATATCCTTATGAAAAATTAATCACATCAGAACGTTTCCGCGGTCGAATCCATTTTGAGTTTGATAAATGTATTGCTTGTGAAGTATGTGTTCGTGTATGCCCTATAGATCTACCTGTTATTGATTGGAAATTGGAAACTAATATTCGAAAGAAACGGTTGCTTAATTACAGTATTGATTTCGGAATCTGTATATTTTGTGGTAACTGTGTTGAGTATTGTCCAACAAATTGTTTATCAATGACTGAAGAATATGAGCTTTCTACTTATGATCGTCATGAATTGAATTATAATCAAATTGCCTTGGGTCGTTTACCAATGTCAGTAATTGACGATTATACAATTCGAACAATTTTAAATTCACCTAAAAAAAATAAGTAAATGAAATCAAAAAAAGTAAATCCTTTGATTAAAGATAAAGAGTAATTTCCAATTTATAAGGTTCAGTTTTGATCGAAAGGAATGCCGTTTTTTTCGTTTATTTTGTTTAGTCACTAACTACAAATTCTAACTATTGATTGGTTGGTTCGTGCTTCAATTTGGATTGAAAATCTATGAATATATCTGTAATTTTTTCGAAATCTAAATATAGTTTTGAACCACTCTTTAACTTTAAGATAAAGAATGATATTAGTCCAAGAACTGTACCTACATCAATTCACATTTCTTAGGATTTAATTCAATTAAGAACTTTTCAGAAAAAAATTTTCCTGGTGGTTCAATAAGGTCATGAAAAAATTTCAATTTATTTATCTCTTTACATATAATGGATTTGCCCGGACCAATACATGATTTTCTTTTAGTCTTTTTGGGATCCGGTCTTATATTAGGAGGCATAGGGGTAGTATTACTTACCAACCCAATTTATTCTGCTTTTTCGTTGGGACTGGTTCTTGTTTGTATATCCTTATTCTATATTCTATCAAACTCTCATTTTGTAGCTGCCGCACAGCTCCTTATTTACGTGGGAGCTATAAATGTTTTAATTATATTTGCTGTCATGTTCATGAACGGTTCAGAATATTACAAAGATTTTCATCTTTGGACCGTTGGGGATGGCGTTACTTTGTTGATTTGTACAGGTATTTTTGTTTCACTAATGACTACTATTCTGGATACGTCATGGTACGGGATTATTTGGACTACAAGATCAAACCAAATTATAGAGCAAGATTTGATAAGTAACAGTCAACAAATTGGAATTTATTTATCAACAGATTTTTTTCTTCCATTTGAACTCATTTCGATAATTCTTTTAGCTGCTTTGATAGGCGCAATTGCTGTGGCCCGCCAGTAATAAATCTTTCGAACTAGTAACCGAAATAAAAATGAAACTTTGTTCTGTGTTATCATATCCATTTCTGCTCAGCTCACTTCAATCTTATTTGAAGATTGTTTATGTCTAAAATAGAAATTATTTTATTTGATCTATTGGCAATAGATTTTCTTATTCAGTACTTTTTTTTATTCTAGTCACTTAAACTCATTAAATTGTTTTTCATCTTGAAATGAATCAAAATTGATAAGGAGTTGGTCAATGATGCTCGAACATGTACTTGTTGTGAGTGCCTATTTATTTTCTATCGGTATTTATGGATTGATCACAAGTCGAAATATGGTTAGAGCCCTTATGTGTCTTGAACTTATACTGAATGCAGTTAATATAAATTTCGTAACATTTTCTGATTTTTTTGATAGTCGCCAATTAAAAGGAAATATTTTTTCAATTTTTGTTATAGCTATTGCAGCCGCTGAAGCAGCTATTGGACCAGCTATTGTTTCCGCAATTTATCGTAACAAAAAATCAACTCGTATCAATCAATCGAATTTGTTGAATAAGTAGTAGTGTATTAATCATAGAAGTTCTAATATTTATCAAGTCAAATTAACATGGATGATACATAACGTATTGATCGTGTTTACAAAAAATGCAAGAAATCAAAGTATCTTGGACCTCTCGTAGGAGTCGATCTGGAAGCAGATTGATTAGAAAAATTCTGGTAAATCATTGATTCATCTGGTGTCTAAATATATGTATAATTCATTTACAAGTTTACTAGATCGAAAATTTATGATGTTCAAAAATTTATATATCCAATGTCACATTCAGTAAAGATTTATGATACATGTATAGGGTGTACTCAATGTGTACGAGCCTGCCCCACAGATGTATTAGAGATGATACCTTGGGACGGATGTAAAGCTAAGCAAATTGCTTCTGCTCCAAGAACAGAAGACTGTGTTGGTTGTAAGAGATGTGAATCCGCCTGTCCAACGGATTACTTGAGTGTTCGAGTTTATTTATGGCATGAAACAACTCGAAGCATGGGCCTAGCTTATTGATCCCTTTCCCAAATCCCACCTGAATATATTTTATTTTTTTTTACCGACAAAAATCCCCCTGCTTGAAAAATCAAATATATATTTGATTTTTCGAGCACGGATTTTTCTGGTCCAAGTGTATCTTGTTTTTACTACGAATTATTTTCCTTGGTTAACAATAGTGGTAGTTTTGCCAATATTCGCGGGTTCCTTAATTATCTTTCTTCCTCATAGAGGAAATAAGATAATTAGGTGGTACACTATATTTATATGTACCGTAGAACTCCTTCTAATAACTTATGCATTCTATTATCATTTCCAATTGGACGATCCATTAATGCAACTGACGGAGGATTATAAATGGATCAATTTTTTTGATTTTTACTGGAGATTGGGAATAGATGGACTTTCTATAGGACCTATTTTGCTGACAGGATTTATCACCACTTTAGCTACTTCAGCGGCTCGGCCGGTTACTCGAGATTCCCGATTATTCCATTTCCTGATGTTAGCAATGTATAGTGGTCAAATAGGATCATTTTCTTCTCGAGACCTTTTACTTTTTTTCATCATGTGGGAGTTAGAATTAATTCCCGTTTATCTACTTCTATCCGTGTGGGGGGGAAAAAAACGTTTATATTCAGCTACAAAGTTTATTTTGTACACTGCAGGAAGTTCCGTTTTTTTATTAATGGGAGTTCTGAGTATCGGTTTATATGGTTCCAATGAACCAACATTCAATTTTGAAATATCAGTTAATCAATCTTATCCAGTAGTACTGGAAATAATATTCTATATTGGATTTCTTATTGCTTTTGCTGTCAAATCACCGATTATACCTTTACATACATGGTTACCAGACACCCATGGAGAGGCACATTACAGTACTTGTATGCTTCTAGCTGGAATATTATTAAAAATGGGAGCATATGGATTGGTTCGGATCAATATGGAATTATTGCCCCGCGCTCATTCTATATTTGCTCCCTGGTTGATGATAGTAGGCACACTTCAAATAATCTATGCAGCTTCAGCATCTCCTGGTCAACGTAATTTAAAAAAAAGAATAGCCTATTCCTCCGTATCTCATATGGGTTTCATAATTATAGGAATTGGCTCTATAAGTGATATGGGCCTCAATGGAGCCATTTTACAAATAATATCTCATGGCTTTATTGGCGCTGCACTTTTTTTCTTGGCAGGAACGAGTTTTGATAGAATACGTCTTGTTTATCTCGACGAAATGGGGGGAATGGCGATCCCAGTTCCAAAAATATTCACGACTTTCAGTATCTTATCGATGGCTTCCCTTGCATTACCGGGGATGAGTGGTTTTGTTGCAGAATTAATAGTATTTTTTGGACTAATTACCAGCCAAAAATTTTTTTTAATAACAAAAATACTAATTACATTTGTAATGGCAATTGGAATGATATTAACTCCTATTTATTCATTATCTATGTTACGCCAAATGTTCTATGGATACAAGTTTTTTAATGCTCCAAACTCTTATTTTTTTGATTCTGGACCGAGAGAGTTATTTGTTTCGATCTCTATCCTTTTACCTGTAATAGGTATTGGTATTTATCCGGATTTCGTTTTCTCACTATCCGTTGACAAGGTCGAAGATATTATATCTAATTATTTTTATAGATAATTATTAAAAAATTAATAAAATAAAAAATCAAACATCAATCTTATAGTATAATAAGAATAAGATGTTTAAAAAATTCGTTGTACAATTACAAAAAACAAATATTATTTCTTCTCTTAAGTTTATTTTTAACTTAAGTTAAAAATAAACTTAAGTTAAAAATAAAAATGAATTATACTTTTAACCAGATATGTTTGGCCTTTGTAAGAACCTTTTGAATCAAACTAGTGATTCAAAAGGTTCTCGCTGGCTTACACGATGTTTTCTTATATATATGCTGTCCCATGTTTATTTGTGTTCATTAGGTCCTTTTTTCAGTTAGATGTTAGGGTAAATGAACCATAACTATGTAACCCTATTCCTAATAGATTGACCCCAAAATAGCATATCCAAATTATAAGAAATCCCATAGAGGCTACAATTGCAGAATTTACAACCTCAAAATTTTTATTTGTTCGAATATGTAAATAAATCGCGAATACGGTCCAAGTAATAAATGCCCAAGTTTCTTTCGGATCCCAATTCCAATATGAGCCCCATGCCTCATTTGCCCATACTGCTCCCGAAAGAATACCTATGGTTAAAAAGATAAAACCTATACCAATAATACGATAACTCCAATGATCCAATTGTTGAATCAATTGAGACCTATAATAATTCCTAGAAGAAATTAAGGAAGTGTTCCATAAAACATTGTTTCTTTCGTTCATGTATTGGATCTCATCAAAATAAAACGACTCATTATTGCTTTTCTCAAAAAGACTTATGACTTTGCGAGATGTAATGACTATAAGAGCTACTGATAATAATGATCCACATAAAAGAGATGCATAGCCAAATACCATCATACTTACATGCATCATTAACCAATGAGATTGGAGAGCGGGTACTAATAGTACGGATTGATGCATTTCGGTTAAAAAACCAGAAGTAGCAAAGCCTTGGGTAAAAATAACACTTGGCGCGGTTATTGCGCTTAAAGGGTTTATATTTTTTTTTAAATACGGAACCATATGAATAATGGACAAACTCCATGAAAGAAAAATGAATGATTCGTATAAATCACTTAAAGGTAAATGCCTTGAATAAATCCAACGAGTAACTAATAATCCTGTTATACAGACAAAAGTAGTTTTTATGCCTTTTTCTGATGAATCATATAGTCCTACGCTTTCATTAACTAATAAGATTATCAAACGAATTGAAATTATAATTGAAACAACCGAAAAGGATATATGAGTTAATATATGCTCTAAAATGGAAAATATCATAAAAAAATTATAAAAAAAGAGGAGAATCTCCCAATTATAGAAATGGAAATCGGGAATAGAATTCATTATCATTATAGGGCTTACTCTTTTATAAGATGCCATGCCGCCACTCGGACTCGAACCGAGATGCTCTAGCACTGCTTCCTAAGAGCAGCGTGTCTACCGATTTCACCATAGCGGCTTTTCGAAATCAGAATAACCTATTTTTATTCAATTGTCGAGGTTAAAGTACTCACAATATTTTTTAGTTTTATTTTATAAGAAACATTGAAATTCATGAATAAAGAAATTGATGAATCAAAACTCGTTTAAAAAATAGTGATTTGAACCTAGTTACAATAATAATCCTTATTTTTTATTATTTTATTTAACGTAACATTAACAATGGAGTTCTTTTAGTTTATACTCTGCTAAAATGGAACTTTTCTAACTACATAGTTTTTACCGCAATTCAATGTTCTTTTTTTCTTTTTATTATTTTTTTTATGACCAAAATTGATACATTTCTCGTATAAAATATCCATTGATAAAAGCTTCTTGTCGCATTTAGGTGGATATTTTATACGAGGGATATAAGGGATATATAAGGATAAGGATTATATATATTGATAATCATTTTTTAAAATGAGTGTTCAGAAAATTCCAAAACAAGTTTTAAACTTAAAAAATTAGTTTCAACGAATCATTAATTTGGATTAAAGATCTTATATTATGTTTGTTCTTTTCTAATAAATATTTGTTCTTTCCTATTTGAAAATAATTTATATATAGATATACTAATTTATATATAAAAAGATTATTCTATATAAATTAGTATAAATTCTAAACGAAATTCAAAACTAGACTCTTTTTAGAGTCAGAGATAGATCCAGATTATTCCAATGTTTAATTATTTATTTCTTGTTGTACAAAAAAACTTTTTGAATTCCCTGTAGAAAGAGATTTCGCTAATGAAAAAACTTTTAATGCTACCCAATACCCCTTCCTTTTCCAAATATTCTTACGAATTCGTTTTTTTGATATGGAAGTACGTTTTTTTGGAACTGCCATTAAAAAATTATGATAGGGTATTCAGTTCTATAGTTGGATGTGAAAGACATCTATTGTTCAAAACCAATTGTTTTTTACTATATAATTCTCTCTTTATTGTCTAAATTCGACTCTTTTCATAAAAAAATATAAACCAAAGCGGTTGTGCCTTTATGTTGTTTATTTTCGTCATGCTATATTTATACATGTAATAAAATACATCAAAAAGTTTAAGAAACCAAACTTTTATTTTTGAATTTAATAAAAAAACGTTAATAATTTTTATTTATATTAATTGCTTAATTGGTCAAGCTCAAAAAAAGAGTGCACCTAATGAAAATTGTAAAATTAAAATGAGACTAGTAGTTAATCTGTTAAAGTATACATTATTTTTTATATAAAAAAGAAGTCCTTTTATTTTTGTAATTTCTTCACTCAATTAAAAAACTTCATTGGTTAATGATTCTGAATAAACGAACTAAAAAAAAAAAAATAACTCTTTTTTTTTTGGGGGGGGGGTTAAGTTATGGACTGTATCTGTCTTTTATGAATTCTATTAAAATAACATATTCTTTTTGGTCTAATTATTTGTTCTTACTCTCTCTAGAGATTAAAATATTGTATTATGTAAATTGTAATAAGTAATAAGAATTGAAATTTTTATTTTTTTTTTTGTTTGAAGTATTTGCAAAAGATTTAGAATAATTAAGAATAAAAAATATTTATTTTAGTTTTACATATCTTATCTTAATTTTTTTTATTAACTGACTCCTTTCAAAAAATAAGAGCTGATGAATCAGAAACAGTTAACTAAGAATAAAAGATTTTTATTTATTTTTATGGAATATACATACCAATATTCATGGATCATACCTTTCATTCCAGTTATAATTCCTATGTTAATAGGGGTGGGACTTCTCCTTTTTCCGAAGGCAACAAAAAATCTTCGCCGCATGTGGGCTTTTCCTAGTGTTTTATTGTTAAGTATAGTTATGATTTTTTCAGCCAATCTGTCTATTCAGCAAATAAATAACAGTTATATCTATCAATATGTATGGTCTTGGACCATCAATAATGACTTTTCTTTAGAGTTCAGCTACTTGATCGATCCACTTACTTCTATTATGTTAATCTTAATTACTACTGTTGGAATTATGGTTCTTATTTATAGTGACAATTATATGTCTCATGATCAAGGATATTTGAGATTTTTTGCTTATATGAGTTTTTTCAATACTTCAATGCTGGGATTAGTGACTAGTTCTAATTTGATACAAATTTATATTTTTTGGGAATTAGTTGGAGTGTGTTCTTATCTATTAATAGGTTTTTGGTTCACACGACCGATTGCCGCGAATGCTTGTCAAAAAGCGTTTGTAACTAATCGTGTCGGGGATTTTGGTTTATTATTAGGAATTTTAGGTCTTTATTGGATAACGGGCAGTTTCGAATTTCGGGATTTGTTTGAAATATTCAATAGTTTGATTTATAATAATGAAGTTCATTTTTTATTTGTTACTTTGTGTGCCTTCTTATTATTTTCTGGTGCAATTGCTAAATCCGCTCAATTCCCCCTTCACGTATGGTTACCTGACGCTATGGAAGGACCTACTCCTATTTCAGCTCTTATACATGCTGCTACTATGGTAGCAGCAGGAATTTTTCTTGTCGCTCGGCTTCTTCCTCTTTTTATGGTTATACCTTACATAATGAATATAATAGCCTTAATAGGTATAATAACATTACTATTAGGAGCTACTTTAGCTCTTGCTCAAAAAGATATTAAGAGAAGTTTAGCCTATTCTACAATGTCTCAATTGGGTTATATGATGTTAGCTCTAGGTATTGGGTCTTATCGAGCTGCTTTATTTCATTTGATTACTCATGCTTATTCAAAAGCATTGTTGTTTTTAGGGTCCGGATCAATCATTCATTCAATGGAAGCTATTGTTGGATATTCTCCAGATAAAAGTCAAAATATGGTTCTTATGGGTGGTTTAATAAAACATGTGCCAATTACAAAAACTGCTTTTTTATTAGGTATACTTTCCCTTTGTGGTATTCCACCCCTTGCCTGTTTTTGGTCCAAAGATGAAATTCTTAATGATAGTTGGTTGTATTCACCGATTTTTGCAATAATAGCTTTTTCCACAGCAGGATTAACTGCATTTTATATGTTTCGGATCTATTTACTTACGTTTGAGGGCTCTTTAAATGTTAATTTTCAAAATTACAGCGGCAAAACAAATAACTCGTTTTATTCAATATCTCTATGGGGTAAAGATAAAGAAGGGAAAAAAATAATTAAAAAAGATTTTCGGTTATTATCTTTATTAACAATGAATAATAATGAAAGGATTTCTTTTTTGGGGAAGAAGACATATCCAATTGATATTAATATAAGAAAGATGACGCGACCCTTTATTACTATTGCTCATTTTGGCATTAAGAACACTTTTTCGTATCCCCATGAATCGGATAGTACTATGCTATTTCCTATGCTTGTATTAGGTATATTTACTTTGTTCGTTGGAGCCATAGGAATTCCTTTGAATCAACAAGGAATGGATTTTGATATATTATCAAAATTGTTAACTCCAGCTATAATATATCAAAATTCAAATAATTCTGTGTATTGGTATGAATTTGTGACAAATGCAAGTTTTTCATTGAGTATAGCTTATATCGGAATATTTATAGCGTCTTTTTTATATAAGCCTGTTTATTCATCTTTACAAAATTTGAACTTCCGAAATTCATTTCTTAAAAGTGTTCCCAATCGAATTCTTTGGGAAAAAATAATAAATGTGATATATGATTGGTCATATAATCGTGGTTACATAGATGTTTTTTATGCAATATCCTTCAATAACGGTATAAGAGGATTAGCTCAACTAACTCATTTTTTTGATAAACGAGTAATTGAAGGAATTACGAATGGAGTCGGTATTACAAGTTTTTTTGTCGGAGAGGGTATCAAATATATAGGTGGTGGCCGAATTTCTTCTTATCTCTTATTGTATTTATTTTATGTATTCATTTTTTTATTCATTTTCATTTTTTAAATTATAAAATTTAAAAGTAAGTTAATTTATATTAAAAATAAGTTATATTATAATTA
>ERZ825896.2283-NODE-2283-length-18785-cov-3.738975_pt1 | contig 18785 bp, 16 predicted proteins | sample MGYA00519858_ERZ825896 | MGnify/ENA primary metagenome ERZ825896 (study PRJEB31778, sample SAMEA3449214) | human gut metagenome | biome: human gut; feature: human-associated habitat; material: faeces | place: United Kingdom | collected 2010/2012 ...
CCGCACTCCTGTCAACAGTTCACGCTCCCAACGGTAATAGGTGGCTGTCGTAACACCCCGCTGCCGACACCATTCGCTTACGGAGAGACCGCTGCCCCTGCATTCCTGTATAGACATGCTCCATTCCTGTTTCTTGGCTTCATGTTTCAGTTCATTGCTCGTCATTTACTTCACACCCTGAACGTTATAGTGGTGGGAAGTTTCACAACTCCCCACCACTATTGTCCCATGTGTGCCCAGCCGCCCTCAGTTTTGACGGTTACGATTATTGTGCGCTTACGGCGCTCTTTATTTTTTGGTGCAATGAAGGTGATTCGAAACGAGCTCCGGCTTCACACGCCCGCAAGGCGTTGAAGCCGGGAGCAACAGTCCGGCGGATTGTTGCGTCAGCGAGAGTCGAATCCCTTCCAATGGTCAGCCCCTCGATGGGGTGACCATTGGACTTTTTGCATGCGGTAGGGAGGAGAAACGGCCCTCGTCGTGTCATCTGACTGACCGTCACATTCGTGCCTGTCAGTCAGGACACTTCCTTAAAACCGCCTCGCTTCATCCGCCGCAGGCGGCGCTTCAGCGGTTTTCCCAATGACGGCAGAACCAACTTTTTGCCCTCGTTGCGCCAGCCGTCCGGCGGACACATTCGTATCCGCCAAACGGGGTGCTGCCTTGAAAGCGGCTTGCTGTATCCGCCACTGGCAGCGCTTCGCCGCTTTCCCCGTCGTGTCAGCCGATGCCCGCCCTGTTTGGGGCCGACCATTGATACTTACTTGAGAACTTTTGCCGCATCTGCCGCAGTTCCCGCAAAATACACCTTGACAGGCAAATTGTATTACTGATATAATACAGTAAAAGCGAGCATGAAAAATGGTGACGGGAGGGCTGCAGGATGAAGAAGAGCACAAAACGCGAAAGGCTGGTGTGGCTGGGCTGGCTGCTGGTGGGGATCGGCGCGGCGGCGCTGGTAGGGCTGCTTTGTATGCCGTGGCCCATGGCGAAAGCAGCGGGACTTCCGGACGGCGCGGCGGTCAAAGGCGTGACGGTGGTGAGCGCCACGGTGTCCGACGACCCGGTGATAGCCACGGCGCTGGACAGCGAGAGCTGTCAGAAGTTTGTTGATTGCCTGCGGGGGATCCGCGGCCGGTGGAGCGGCTTTGCGGGAAAGACTTTTATACAGTATCACGGGGTATCGTATGAGATCTACGTCCGTTACGCCGAGGATGGGCAGCTGATGCATTGCAGGCTGTTTGACGGGAAGCTCTACTGCGAGAGCTTCCGCTTCACCCTGACGGACAGCGACGCGGCAAGGCTGACCCAGTGCATTACCGAGCTGATGGCAAGCCACGCGGAATAATGAAACAATAAAAAACGCCTTGGGCTGCGGCCCAAGGCGTTTTTTGTCTCTTACATAAAGCCCGTCAGGTCGGTGAAGTCCTCCACCGGGGCGAAGGGGATGGGTTCACTGCGATCAGGGAGCAGGTCGGCCAGGTCGTCCTCTTCCTCTGCGGGAACGTAGTCCACGAACTGATAGCGGAGACCGTTCTCCTCGAAGATCTCGCTCTCCCGCTCCACCTGCCAGCGGGGATCGGCATCCAGATCAGGGAAGAAGGCGTCGGCCTCGGCGTCGGCGAAAACTCTGGTGAGATACACCCGCTCACACAGGGGGAGGAACAGGCGGTACACGCTCTCGCCGCCGATGACGGTGGCCTCCTCTCCGGCGGTGAACACTGCCTGTACGGGGGTGTGGGCGATCTCGGCGTCCGGGGCGGTGAAGCCGTGGTTCGCGGTCAGCACGATGTTGCGGCGGCGGGGCAGGCCCTTGCCGCCGGGCAGGCTTTGCAGGGTCTTGCGGCCCATCAGCACGGTTTTGCCCTCCGTCAATTCGCGGAAGCGCTTCATGTCGGCGGAGATATGGAACAGCAAGTGGTTATCCTTGCCGATGCCCCAATTCTGGGATACGGCGGCGATGGCGAACATAGGCGTTTCTCCTTTACAGGTCAGATGGCGACAGGGATCTCGTCGTCAAAGGGCAGGGGATGATAGCCCTCCAGCGAGAAGCTGTCACGGGTGAACCGGTAGAAATCGGTGACGGCTTCGTCCATATGGAAGGTGGGAGCCGCCTGCGGCTCCTGCGCCAGCAGCTTCTCCACAGCGGGCACATGGCGGTCATAGATGTGGGCATCGGCAATGACATGTACCAGCTCGCCGGCCTTCAGACCGGACACCTGCGCCATCATGTGGACAAGGACGCTGTACTGCACCACGTTCCAGTTGTTGGCGGTCAGCATGTCCTGACTGCGCTGGTTGAGGATGGCGTTCAGCGTGTCGCCGGACACGTTGAACGTCATGGAATAGGCGCAGGGGTACAGGGCCATCTCGTGGAGATCCTGGAAGTTGTAGAGATTGGTGAGAATACGGCGGCTGGCGGGGTTGTGCTTCAGGTCGTACAGCACCCGATCCACCTGATCCATCTCACCCTCCGGGTACTGGTGCTTCACCCCCAGCTGATAGCCGTAGGCCTTGCCGATGGAGCCGCTTTCGTCGGCCCAGCTGTCCCAGATATTGCCCCGCAGGTCGTGGATATTGTTGGATTTCTTCTGCCAGATCCACAGCAGCTCGTCGATGCAGGTCTTGAAGTATGTCCGCCGCAGGGTCAGGATGGGAAATTCCTTGCTGAGATCGTAGCGGTTAATGATGCCGAATTTTTTCACCGTGTGGGCGGGCGTGCCGTCGGCCCAGTGTGGGCGGACGTTCTGGTCGGTGTCCCACACACCGTGAGCCAGAATATCACGGCAGTTCTGTTTGAATACCTCGTCAGCGTAGCTCATGGGGGTGCTCCTCCTGTGGTGAGATTTGTATCATTGTAGCAAAAACAGAAGGCCATAGCAAGTCTTCTGTAGAAATACGCTTATTTGAAATTATGGGGGCGGACAGAGTCGTCCGCCCCTACAAAACGGTAAGAAGTACTGCAATTTCATTCATCCAGATCGACAGTGATATTATCCGTGCCGTGCTCCTCGAATTCTCCTAAGTACACCTCCATGCGGGCCATGATCTCGTCGTAGTTCTCCGGCGTGATGGGGGGATCATCCATATCCCGCAATGCCAGCTCCTGAGCCAGAATCTCAAAGAAGGTGGTGTCCTCATAGGCCATGATGGCCTCGTGGATGCCGCCCTCGGCAAAGGCGCGGCTGGGGATCAGCTCGCCGTGATACAGCTCCGTCAGCGAGGCCATGCCCTGTCCCAGACAGTGGGAGAACACCATGCTTTCCACCTGATCGTATTCCCGGATGCGGTCCTCACCCCGTGTGGAGTTCAGCACCCAGTTGCCGATGTATACCAGATCCAGCAAGCGCCGGAATTGCTTCTGCGTCAGCTTCAGTTCCATAAAAGCCACCTCCTGTGGGGCAATGATTCGATACCAATAATTATAGCACGCCTGTCAATGGGATGGTACAGAGAAAGCGGAGAAAAAAGAAACGTAATTTCCGGCAGAATTGGGAAAAACTATGCGCCGCCGCTATACAAGACCGGCGGGGTATGGTATATTGGAAGCAGAGATCATGATAGAGAGGAGCGCATTGCCATGAAGAAAGGACTCGCATTGCTGCTGGCGCTGGTGCTGGCGGCCGGCCTGCTGGGCTGCGGAAGCGCCGCTGGAGAGGACAGCCGGCTGACACTGGCCCGGAAGGCGCTGCCGGACGAGCCGGAGCTGACGCTGGCCGGTATCGCCAATCTGGGCGACGTGTGCCTGATCTGGGTGTCGGCCGGCGGCGGAGAGGAGCCGCTGCGGTGCTATCCGCTGGAGCTTCAGGTGACGGGAGAGAACCGCTACGCCTTCACGGCGGTGCTGGAGGCGGAAATGCCTCTACAGGATATCTACGTGTGCCACCGGGAGGGGCTGGGCGATTTTGTGCTGGTGAACAACCCGGATTTTGCCGAGGTGGTGGTCACCACGGAGGACGGCGAGGAAACCTCGGAGCAGGCGCCCCACGGGCTGCCCGCGGCGTTTATGCTGCTGGACGGGTATTATGACTACCGGTTTGTGGACAAAAATGGAAACGACATGGCCGGATAGGTGAAAAAAGAGGGCGGCCCGATCCCGGGCAGCCCTCTTTCTGATGCAGGGGTTAACCCCGCGTGGAAATAGGCGGCAGGCAGCCCTGAACAGCCTGCAGGAACAGGCAATTGAAACGTTCGAGCTCATCGTAAACGATACCGTGCCCCGAATTTTCCAGGGTAATCAGGCGGGAACCGCGGATTCCTTGATGCTGCAGCCTTGCCAGATCGCTGGAGACCACGACATCCTTGTCCCCGTGGAAAATGACGGTGGGGACATGGACGCAGGCGAGGTCGGCCCGCCCGTCCTCATCCCGCAGGGACAGTGCGGCCCGGACGGTGCCGACACCCGAGGCGGACAGGGCCAAATCCTCGAACCAATTTTTCGCGGCCTCGGATTGAGGGCTGGCAAACAGCTGTTGGTGGGCAAAATCATGAGCCAGCTGGGCTCGGTCGGTGGAAGCCTGATGGATGAGGGCGTTGACCGCTTCGCGGGTCAGGCCATAGGGATAATCGGGCCGCTGCGTCCAGGAGGGGGCGGCTGCGGCGAGCAGGATCAGTTTTTTCACGCCCTGGCCCCGGAACAGCCGCATATATCGCAGCGCAATCGCCCCGCCCATCGAAAAACCGACCAGGGTGAAGCAGCGCAGGCCAAGGCAGAGGACGACACTGTGCAGGTCGGTGGCCATCTGATTGAAGGAGTATACGCGGTCTGGGGTATCCGAGGCTCCAAAGCCCCGGAGATCCAGTGCGACCACCCGGTAGCCGCATTTGAGCAGCCGCCCGATCTGGTATTCGTACATCTTATGGGAAAGGGGCCAGCCGTGGAGCAGGACCACGGCTTCCTTCCCGTAGGGATTGAAGTCATATACCGCCAGCCGGGTGCCGTCGGTCGCTTCTATGATTTTCAACGCTCATCGCCTCCGTAAATGCGTTCGTGTATGTTCGGAAAAGGGGGACCGCTTTCGTTCCAGGCACGGCCGCGGATGTCCCGGCGGTGTGTCCTGGGGCGCCACATTTTCAATATATGGCAATTGCCCCTGGATGTGCCTGTACCGAACGGCCGGGCGCCTTTTTTATATGCGGCGCTGACAGGCGAAAAGAGGCCCCTTTCCTCTACACGAGCTGTTTCAGTCCGCACACCGCTCTGACGGGGAATACCAGGGGAAAAGCCGGGCGGGCGGCGTATGGTCAGGCCCCGGCAACAACCGGGCGGAATACCAAAGGGCTTGACATCTGCTGTTCACAGACGTCAAGCCCTTCAGCGTTGCGTTGATATGGTGTTGTTATCGCTGTCGATCCCTGGCTTTCCGGAACGCAATGTGTCGGCGAAGAAAACAGCACAAGGCGTGGATGTTGTTTGTCTCCCGCTTGTGTCAAACACGTCCCGGCCTTTGGCTACGCTTCCACGGTCAGGGTGCTGCCGCGGGGAGAGCGGCGCACGAGGATCTTTTTGTCGATCCGCTCCTTGAGCTCATCCACATGGGAGATGATCCCGATCAAGCGGTCGGCCCCGGCCAGGGTCTGCAGGGTCTTCACGGCGGTGTCCAGGCTCTCCGCATCCAGGCTGCCGAAGCCCTCGTCCACGAACAGGGTTTCCACCACCACTCCGCCGCTGCGGCGCTGCACCACGTCGGATAAGCCCAGCGCCAGTGCCAGGGAGGCGATGAAGCCCTCCCCACCCGACAGGGTGCTGACGTGCCGTTCCTTGCCGGTGTGCCCGTCAATAACACCCAGCTCCAGCCCGCGGTCGTTCAGTCGCTCCGCATCCTCGTGGCGGACCAGGCGGTACCGGTTGTTGGTCATCCCGGCCAGACGGCGGTTGGCCTCCCCCAGGATTTCATCGAAATAAACGGCCTGCACGGCGGTCTCGAAGGCGATCCGTTTTTTGCCCGCCAGCCGGCCGTTCGCCACGTCCGCAAGTTCCCGCAGGGAGAGGTATTCCTTCTCGAGAGCCTCATGCTCCCGCAGCTTTTCCCGCAGCTCTGCCAAAATACGGCGGTTTTGATCCAGGCGGGAGGACAGGCGGCTGCCCTGTTCCCGCCGTTCCTCAATACCGGCCGCCAGCGTCGCCTGCCGCTCCTTCAGGGCTTCCATCTCCGCGGCGGTATCGGAGGCTCCGGCTGTTTCGGCTGTTAGGCGGTTGACATCCGCCTCCGCGGCATGAAGGGCGGCGGCATATTCCTCCAAGCGTCTTTGCCTGGCCTGCTGCTCACCCGGAGGGAGAAGGGCGGCCTGCATCGCGGCATCGTCGGTGAAATGCCGCTCCGACAAGGCCGTGAGATAGGCGGTCTCCCGCCCGGCTGCAGAAGCGGCCAAGATTTCCACAGCGGATCGGGCCTCATCCCGGGCGGTGAGAAACCGTTCCCGCCGCAGCGTCAATTCGTCCCTCCGGCGGGAGACCGCGTCGAGCTCGTCCGTCAAACGGCGGATATCCGCCCGGATAGCGGCATCTTCCTGCCGCAGGGCGCCGATCGTGGGCAGACTGGGCGGGATATCCGCCAGACAAGCCGCTTCGCCCGCTTTCGCGGCGGCCTGGACGGAGAGGAGCTCCCGCTCCCGTTCCTCGCGGGCTTTCTCCGCCAGCGTGTGCGCCTCCCGCCGGGCGGTCCATTCCTCGATCATGGAAGGCAGGGCCTCCCTCTCGGCAAGGGCCTGCTCGTCCCGGGCGACTGCCTCTGCCAGAGCCCGGATCCGGACACGGTTTTCCTCCAGGGCGGTGTCCAGGACGGTACCGGCGTTCGCCGGATCGGGGTCAAAACCCGCCGTCGTCATCCGGGCAGCGAAGGCCCGCCGTTTTTCCTCCCATACCGCGCTCATCCGGCCGGCCTCTTCGCTGAGCCGCCGGCACCGGGCTTCGAGTGCGTCGCGTTTTTCCTTGGCGGCCTCCAGCGCCGCTTCGCCGGGAGCCTCCTTTGGCAGCGCGGCTGGGGAGGGATGATGCGGCGAGCCACAGACCGGGCAGGGGGTCCCATCCCGCAGAGAGGCGGCGAAGATCCCCGCTTGGGCGGCAAAATAGAGCCGGTCAAGCCGCAGGGCCTCCGCTGCGGCGTTTTCGTATACGGACTGTGCCGCTTCCCATTGTTCCCGCAGCCGGACGTGTGCGGCGGTTTCCGCCGTGAGGGCGGCGGCCGCTTTCTTCAAATCCTCGTACTCGGCTTGAAGCCGGAGTGCCTTCTCATGCGCGGCCCGGTCCCGCTGAAGCTGAAGAGGCGCGGCATCCAGTGCCCGGTACGTCTCCTGCATCTGCCGCAGCATCCTGTCGATTTCAGTTTCCTGCATGCCGGCTTCTTTCCGGTCCTGGCGGAGCGCCTCAAGAGCCGCTTCCACCCGTCCGGCGTCCTGCCGGTGGGCTTCGAGGCGCTCATATACCGGCAATAGCCCCGACAAGCGCGCGGCCTGTGCTTCTCTTTCCCGCAAGCGGGCTGTTTTTTGGGGGATTTCTTCGAGCTGAGGCGCCAGCGCCTGCAGATCCGCCTCTGCCTGTGCATAGTCCTGATCCGCCCGCCCGGCGTCTCGTTCCTTTTCCCGATATGCCCGGTTTGCCGTCTGCCAGAGAGCCCGCGGCTCGGCCAGTTCGGCCGCCATGGCGGCATCATGCAAGCTTCCGCGAAGCGCCTCCATCTCCGCCGCGTCCTCCCGCATGAGGGCCAAGTCCTGTTCCCTGGCGGCGAGGAGCCTTCTTTTTTCTTCCATTTCCCGGGCGCGGCCGAGAGCGTCCGCCGTCCGCCGCTGTTCCTCGTCCAGTTGGCGGAGCTCCCGCTCCTGTTCCGCCAGACAGGCGGCATCCATCCGGTTTTGCCGTTCCAGCAGGGCACACAGATCCCACGCTGCGTAGAATCCGTCCTCGTGGGCAGCGGCCTCTCTTGCCTCCGCGAGGGGGGAGCCTTCCTCCGCGAGGATACGGCGGCAATTGTCTCCCACATGGGTACGGGCGGCGAGAACCTCGCCGCCCTTCTGCCGGGCCAGTTCGAGCAGCTCGAGCTGGAAGCGCTGGAGGATCCCGGTGCCGAAAATCCGCCGGAGGATCTCCCCTCTCGATTTGCTGTCGGCCAGCAGCAGACGGAGGAATTCCCCCTGCGCGAGCATACAGAGCTGTTTGAATTGGGTGTAATCGAACCGCAGCAGGGCGGTGATTTCGGCGGTGACCTCTGTGGTCTTGGATACGGTCCGCCCGTCCGGCAGGAAGAGCTCCGCCTCCGCCGCCTGATGGATCAGCCCTTCCCCCCGTTTTTTGGGACGGCTCTGTTCGGGCCGGCGGGTAACGGTATAGACCTCCCCCCTGTGGGAGAAGGTGAGCGTGACCTCCGTGCGGGTTTCCGGCGGGGCGAAATCGCTGCGCAGGCCGCCGTTTTTGCGGTTTTCCCCGCTGGTTTCCCCAAACAGCGCATAGGAAATGCCGTCGAACAGGGTGGTTTTGCCCGCTCCCGTGTCCCCGGTGATGAGAAACAGGCCGGAAGGGCCGAGCGATGCAAAGTCGACCGCGCAGAGGCCCGCGTAAGGACCGAACGCGGACAGTTCCAGCCGCAGCGGCTTCATCGTTTCCGTCCCCTTTCATTTATGAATACACGGCAGCCCTTGCCGTGTTTGTACCCGAAATCAATTCTTCTTGACTGTCTCCGTTTTTACGGTATACTGAATGTATTATATACCATTCTATGCGAGCTGGCCGTTCTGTAAAAGGCCGGCGGGGCGTGTCAGGGGTGTATGCGAGGGATCGGTTTCGGAATTTTGGCAGGAGTGAGGAGGAACGGCATGAAAGCGGCGCTTTCTTTCCATCCCATCGCCGGGGATTACGACTTTATCGGCGAATTCCGGGAAGGGCGGGCATTGGTGCGGAACAATATCGCGGAATTCCGGGTGGGATACATAGACAAGGAGGGCAGGGTGGCCGTCCCGCTGGAATATATCGGCCGTTTTGAGCGGGAGGCGGGGCACCCCGTCTTTGTGCACTTCCCCTTTTTCAGCGATGGTCTCGCGGTGCTGATGCGGAAGGACGGCCGGTTCGGCGCCGTCGATCCCTCCGGCGGCATGGCCGTGCCGTTTATATACGACTCCCTGACGTATTTCTACGGAGGGTTGGTGGAGGCCCAGAAAGATGGAAAGTGGGGCTTTCTCGACAAAGAGGGGCACGCGGCCATTCCGTTGCTGTATGACCGGGTCGGCACCTTTTCCGAAGGGCTGGCGGCAGCCGAAAAAAACGGGAAATGGGGGTTTCTCGATCCGGAGGGCCATATCGTCCTCCCGTTTGAGTACGATTCCACAGTGGGAGAAGGATTCTCCGACGGGCTCGTACCGGTCAGGCAAAACGGCAGGGAAGGGTATATGGATAAAACCCGACGCATGGCGATTTTATTGGATCCCGGATATGCGGCCGTGTGTGGTTTTCACAGCGGATTTGCCCTCGTGGCGGCGGATCCGGCTTCCAGCCGGAAAGCCGGAAACGGGGCCGCCGCGAATCCGGCGCGGAAACCGCCGCTTTACGGGGCGATCGACCGGGCGGGACGGATTGTGGTTCCGGCGGAATACGCCTCCGTGCGGATCCTGGACGGAGGGTTTGTCACCACGGGGCTGGACGGCCGAAAACGCTTTCTCGATCCGGACGGCCAGACGGTCCTGGCGGCGGATTTTGAAGAGATGGGCGACTTTTCCGAAGGGCTGGCGGCGATCAAGCGGGATGGGGCGTACGGATACGCCGACAAAACAGGACAGGTGGTCATTCCCTGCGCGTACAGCGCTGCCGGCGGCTTCCATGAGGGCTATGCCGCCGTCCGGAAGGACGGCCGATACGGATATATCGATCGGACCGGGGCGACTGTCGTACCGTTCATATACGATACAGCGGCCCGCTTTTGCGACGGCGCCGCCGCCGTCCGGAAGGACGGCGGCTGGGGAATATGGCAAATCGAAACGCGGGGCGGCTGAGGCGCGGCCCTCTCATCCGCCCAGGATACCCAGCACCGCCATCATCCAGAATCCGATGAGAAAGCCGTAGGTCGCGCCGTGGCCGTGGCCGCCCGCCTGGGATTCCGGGATGAGCTCCTCGACGACGATGAAGATCATAGCGCCTGCCGCGATGCTCAGGAGCACCGGCATCACCACCCCGCCAAGGGTGTTCAGTGCCGAGGCCAGCGCGACGCCGAGGAGGGCGGATACCGGCTCGGCCAGGCTGGCCCAGAAGCCCCACCACGCACAACGCTTCTTCGTCGAGCCGCTCTGGCGCAGGGGGAGGACGACCGCCATCCCCTCCGGAAAATTCTGCAGCGCCAGCCCCAGGCCGAACACGATGGCGGCCGTCCAGGTCATGCCCGCGTCCGCCATGGCCGCGGCGATGACCACGCCGAGGGCGAGCCCTTCGGGGATGTTGTGCAGCGCCACGGCCAGCACCAGGAGCATGGGGCGGGACAGATGGCTCGGACTTCCCTCCGGCGACTCTTCGTCCATATGCTGGTGTGGGACCAGCTTGTCCAGGCCCAGCATCCCGGCGCAGCCGAGAAGAAAACCGAGGGTGACGACCAGGGTTCCCTTGAAATCGTGCCCGGCGTCGCTGAAGGCGGGTACGATCAGGGACCAAACCGACGCGGCGATCATAATCCCCGCCGCAAACCCCAATAAAGCGCCCTGGCGCTTTGCCGAGCCCAGTCCGATCCGGGCCGCCATCAGCGATCCCCCGAAGGTCGCGGCCCAGGGCAGCAGCATCAGGACGGCGAATAAATCCCAGCGCATCTGCGTGTCTCCTTTGCTGTTATTTGGACCGGGACGCCGCCATCGCGGCGATGGCATCCCACGCCGCCTGCGTGTCCCGATAGCCCAGATCGCGCACCCGGTCGAGCACGGCCCGATCCTTTTCGAACCGGCCGATTAAAAGCGGCTCGGACGGGGCGATCACCAGGGCCCGCCCCTCCTGCTCCAGGGTTTTCAGGTAGGCCCTGGTGCCGTTATACATCTCATGGCGGCGGTCGAGGGTGTCGATCATATGGGGATATTCCCGCAGCTTGCGGCGGTAGAGATGGCGGAATTTCTCCGGCCCTTTGATATACGTGCGGTCCCGGGTGAGCACGACGATTACCTTGTCGCAGCCGTCCTCCAGCGCGCGGCGGACGGGGATGGGATCGGCGGTCCCCCCGTCGAGATACAGCCCGCCCTGAAACCGGACCATAGGGGAAAAGAGAGGGATGGCGGCGGACGCGCGCAGCACCTTGCATTCGCTGCCGATATCGGGCTGCTTGCCGAAGTAGACGGGTTTGCCGGTGCGCACATCGGTCACCCCCGCCACAAATTCGCAAGGGGAAGCGAGGAACGCCTTGTAATCGAAGGGATCCAGGTGCTTGGGCACGATATCGAAGATGAAATCCATCCCGAACACGGATCCGGTTTTGAGAAAATTCTGCAGGCTGATATACCGTTTATCCTCGAGATAATTCACGTCCACACGGTAGGAACGGCCTTTCTGCCCGGACACATAGCTGATGCCGTTGCCAGCCCCGGCCGACACGCCAATCACGTAATCCGCCAGGAAATTCCTGTCCATCAAGCAGTCGAGCACCCCGACGGTGTACAGGCCGCGCATGCCGCCGCCTTCGAGCACCAATCCGATTTTCAAAGCCGATCATCCTTTCATTTTGTGGCGTGTGTCTTCGTTAGTATGGCGGGATCCGGTCCGCCTATGAGGGACTTCGCGGCTTTTTCACCATGAGCTGATCCACCGGTCCGCCTGTTCCGCCGCCTTCTGCGGCGTCAGCAAGGAGGTGTCCAGCAGACGCATGGGCGGAACAGACGTATCCGCATGGCCCACGAGCCAGTCGTTGAAATCGAGGGAGCCCCGGATCCAGTTTTCGTCGTCGATAAGCCGGCCCTGCCGCAGGCGGGCGGTGAGAATCTCCGGACGGGCGACGAGGGCAATCGTGCGGATCTCGGTGAAAAGCCGCCTCGCGTCGCAGGCCTCAAACTGGCCGGGCGTAGCGCAGCCGCATAAAACGACAGGGTGTCCCGCGTCGGATATCGCGGCGCAGAGAGTCATCCAGGTCTCCCGATAGCGGCGATACCCATCTTCAGGCGTGTTGTAAATCTCATCCCACAACAAGTCGCTGTCCAGGACGATATACCCCGATTGGATTTTCGCCATCTCCCGGCAGAGGGCGGATTTTCCGACGCCGCTCGCGCCTGTGACGATATACAGGGGGCAATTGGATCCGTTCGGCATGCCGTTCCCTCCTCCCATGATGGACAAGCCCAGTATACCACAATCTGGAATGCCGGGCAATGGCCACCGTCGGAATCAGCAGCGCCCCGGATTCACTGGGACGCTGCTTAGCGGGACAAAACGCCGCTGTCCAAAGCCCGCCTTTTCAGGAAGAATACAATGCCCGACGACGGAAAACGGCCGTTCGGCCCACGTTGGCAGGCAGCGCATACCGGGTTCCATAATTTCAGGCAAAAGAGTGGCCGGATAAGGTGCCGCAGCTTAGGACAACGGCGATCCGTAAAAGAAAGAGCCCCCTATGCGGGGGCTCTTTCTTTACATCGCCTTGTAGGCGTCGATCTTGCCCTGGAGAAGGTTTTTGGTCCCGTCCAAAAGAATGGGCGATAATCTCTGGAAAGCCTCCTCGACCATCTGTGCCGGAATATCGCGGGCGGCCCATTCCTCGACCGGGTTCTTTTCGAACCAGACCAAGGGGTAGATGTCTTCCCCCAGGATCACGGCGTCGGGATTGCCGAAATGGGCATTGATCCGGGTCAGGTCGAAGGAATAGATGATGTCGATCTCTTCCTGAGTGAAGGGCGCGTATTCCGGAATCGTAAAATTGGCTTGGGTGAAAGTTTCCTTAGAAATGTTGAATTCCCGGATAAAATCCACAGGCGTTCGAGGGGGATGGTTCACCTCGTCGTCTGCCTGCCACTGGCTGTTGGCTTTATTACTCCAGGCGACATAGTCGTCATGATCCACCAGGTCGCTGAATATCCCCGATATAGTAAACTCCGGAAGATAGAGGCTCATATACGAAGAAGGCCCTCCGCCATACCCATCCCCGGAGGAATCGGTGGGGTTACTTTCGGTCGTCGCGGACGCCGTGGTGGCCGGCTCAGTGGAACGGGGTGCCGTGCCGGCGGCTGAGGGGATTTGAGAGCTGTCCGGGGCAGGCGCCACCGGCCCGCCGCAGGCGGTCAGGGCCAGCAGGGCGGCGAGGGATACGGCCGCGGCCGTGATCCAGCGTTTCATCGTCGTCATCCTTTCTGTCATAACATGATGGAAACGAACCTGTAGATGATTTTGTTTTGACTGGCTATTCCCAGTCTATTCCCGCGATCCGGTTGTGTCAATCTGGGAACCACAAAGCGGTCTCAAGGCACGGAGGAGGTTTTGCCGCGGAAGGTGACCCGTGGCTCGAAAAAGCGCTGGGGATTAATGGTATTGTCGCTGCTTTTTCTGCCCCACGTGTGAGAATCGTCGATCATCAGGATATGTAGGTGTGGACCGGTGGATTTGCCGCCTGTGTTCCCCACATAGCCGATCAAATCCCCTGTGTCGACATAATCGCCGACGCTCAAAGCGGACGCATCTTTCATATGCATGAAGCCTACTCGGAGCTTTTTACCAGTATAAGGATCCTTGTTGTTGGTTTCCACCAGAAGATAGTGGCCTGCACTGGCAGCATCATACGTTTTATACACCACTCTACCGTCCGTGGGACTATAGATGGGGATACCGTTAATACCACCGGGAACCCCGTCGGTAATGTCGATCCCATTGTGGTCCGGCCGGTCTGAGCGTTTGTAACCCGAGGAGATATAGTTATACTGGCTCGCGTTCGTGAACATATACGACCAGCCCATGGCGGAGTAGGGATCCGTCTCCGATACGCAGAGCTTATAGGGATAGCTCGGGTTATATCCCCTGAACGCGGACACGGAGATGTAATAGTTCCGGTTGGGGATGGCGGTGAAGGAGACATATTCATCCCCCGACCCTATGCCCTCCGCCACCCAGTTGTTCGACTGGTCGTAGATGCGGATATCGTAATCCACTCCCGGAGGCACCGCCAGCTGGACCGTATACCCTCTCGCGTCGGAGAGGTTGGATGCCTCGATCTTGAAACAGTCAGTATCATAGAAGGTGGCCAGATACCCTTTCATGCACTCGTCGGGGCGGATGATATCCGCGTTGCCGTAATTGCTGTTGGGTTCGCTCTCGTAGACGACCGGCATGAGGCCGGCGCTTCGCGTACGCGGTTTTTCCTCCTCCGGCTCGTACAGGATTTCCTCCCCGCCGATCATCAGGGTGCCGTCCTCCATGGGTCGGAGCACCCCGCTGAAGGCGCGGCTGCCTTGCCCGTCGCTGATCAGCACATACAAGCTGTAGCACAGCCCCCTCTGGAGGGTCAGCTCCACCGTGTCGTTTTTATCATGGTTGTCGTATGTCAGGATATCCTTTTCCCCCTGCTTGGAGACAGCCAGGCAGTATTCCAGGTAGCTTTCCCTGAAAGTGTCTTTCAGGGAGAATTCCAGCCGGGCCGTGGCCCCGACCTCCCCACCCGTGTCCATTTGGAGGATGTCCAGGGGCAGATTGGTTCCCTGGATTTCCTCCGCCTGAACAGGCAGCAGCCAGGCACACAGGCAAAGCACCAGCAGCCACGCCGTACAGGCCTTTTTCCACGTCGATTTCATGGCACGCATCCGTCCTTTCCCGAGACCGTCCGCCTATTGGAGGATGATCTCTGTTTTATTGTGATACAGCGTATTGTCGTTGCTCAGGAGGATCCCATACACCCCCTCCCGTTCCTCCACGTCTTTGAGCAATACGCCGTTGTGCTCCAGCTGTCCTTCCGGATCCAGGCACCAGGCCCGCACCTCGTCGGTGATATCGAATTTGAGCTCCGGCCCCGCCTGTTCCAGCAGTGAGGCTCTAGCCCCGGTTTTGTATTGTTTCGACCAGTTTCCGGTCAGGCTGCACCAGTCCTCCAGAAGCCTCACAAGCTCGAGATTCTGACGGTCCGGACCGAGGGTATAGGTAGAATAGGTGGCTTTTTTCACCGAGGCGGAGCGGAGTCCGAGGGGTTTGGCGAACTTGTAGCGGATCATCAGCCGCCCGATGCCCGCGTCCTCGCTTTGGCCAATGACCGAATAATTTCGGAGATACGCGTGCTCCAAATCCGGCAGCTTGGAATAGACCGCGTTGTCCGGCTGCTTTTCCCTGCGCATTTCAAAGGCGATGAAGACGCTGGAGCCCTCCTTGAGGACATTCCTGTCCAGCCGGAAGCGGAGCTCATACCGATTATCCCCTTTGGCCGCCGCGTCCACTGTGTTGAGATAAGACACCTCTCCCTGAGGCCCCCTCAGGAGCGGTTTTTGAATGACGCCCAGGATGTCTTTGACCGATTTGCCGTCCGCCCCGGTTTTGTTTTTGACAAGGGTCAGGTATCCCCCAGGGCTTTTCTGGACCCGCACGGATTTGTCGTGGAGCTGGAACCAAAAGGAGATCTCGCTGTTTTCCGGTTTTTCGCGGAGCTGCAATTCGCAGTTGACGCCGGACGATGTGGGATATACCCAGGCGTCCCCGTCCGGGACGGCGCCCTTGTAAAGAAGCATGGTTTTTTCCTGTCCGATAAAATCGGGCCGGGTCTGGAGCCGCGGCGTTGCTTCTTTGCCCCCCAGGAAGCCGAAATCCATCTGCAGGGCGCGATTTATCCGGATACCGGCCTCTTCCGTCGCCTTTTTGGGGAAATAGCTCTTGACATCGCTGTTGGCAATGGTGTATACATATCCTTGATCCCGCAGCTCCTCATCCCGAAGATTGACGATGCGGGAATCGATGAGGGACCATTGTCCGTCCGGGTTTTTGTACCGGATGGGGGAGGCGAACACATACAGCGATTTGGTGCCATCCGGATTGCGGTATCCGATCGTCACATCGGTGGCGTATTCCGGAAGGGCTTCCCGCGGCCCGGCTGCCAGGACCTCTTCTTTGGAAAACAGCTCATTGTAATCGGGGTCGAGCTGGATTTTGACTTCCTTCCAGCCGGCCAGCCAGCCGCCGAGAAGAATAGCGGTGCCGGCCGCGGCCGCGACGCCCAGGCTGATCCAAACGATGTTTTTTTTCATCCCGTTTTCCCGTCCCTTTCTCAAACCAGACTATTTGACGGAGCCGTTCCCTGCATCCTCGTTTACCCTCCGGAGGGGACGATGGATTAACGTTAACGTAATGCCTTTCGGCCGGTCGGATTGGTTTACGGCGTCCATCCGTAATAGCTGTGCGGTTTTATACCAAGTGGCAAGACTATCGTACCATATAAAACCAGTACGGTCATGGTATCCTAGTAAACATTTATGGTATTATATTGTCACATTGAAAGAATATGTGCATTTTGCCACACATTTTTGGCGTTTCACATCATCAAAGGAGGCAATGGCGTGCGGACAATGGAAAGCGAGGCCGTCATAAGGGACAGCGGTCCAGCAGCCGACGCGGCGTATGATGAAACGATCCGGATACAGGACGGCCGGCTCTGTGTGGCGCTGGTGCGCGCCGATTACCTGGTGGCGGAGCTCAATGGTGTCCACTGTGTGATAACCAAATCCGCCCTGCTGTGTCTTGGCGGCTGTGACCGGTTGGAGATCCTTTATGAGAAGAGGCTGCGGGTACGGGCGCTGTCCTTTACGCCCCGGTTTATCAACCGGGGGCTGGATTACGCCACCCTTTGTTCCCCCTCGTATCAAGAGCTGCAAGCGGCGTTCGGTTATCCCCCGCTTGACCCCTTTTTTTCCCGTTCCTCCGTTTATAATGGGATTTTACCGGTGGAGGAAGAGCTTGACGGTCTGCTCGATTCCTATTTTGACGTCATGCAGCGCCAGCTGCGGGACCATCCCGACCGGAACTGGTCCTGCCGGACCCGGTCTTTGCTGTTTTCGGTGTTCAGCGCGGCCGGGCAGCTCTACCGGCAGTTTGGGCCCCCCGTCTGTCCGGATTCCCTGATCGAGGAAATGACACAGTATATCCAGATGCATCTGGACCGGCCCATGTCGATGGAGGATCTGTGTGCGCGTTTTCATGTCAACAAGTCGACATTGTGCCGCCGCTTCAAGGCTTCCGTGGGGCTTACGGTCTTTCAGTATATTCTGGATTCGCGGCTCCGGCGGTGCCGTTCCGATCTGGCGTTTACCGAGCTGTCCATCGGTGAAATCGCGGAAAAATACGGCTTTGCCGACACGACCCATTTCTCCAAGGCGTTTAAAGCCCAATTCGGATTGGCGCCTATGGCTTTCCGGCAGAGGGAAAAGACGGAGCGGAAGGGCCGCGGCCGGCATCCGGACGGGCCTTGACGGTATCCGTCGGGTTGATCCGACGGCGCGCGCATGGACCTTGTAAAAAAACCTCGGCTATCGCCGAAGGCGCTTGAAGGGCCGCGGGAATGGGGATATACTGGACCTACAAACCAATAGAGAGAGATGTGCGGTGTGCATCCGGTCGTACGGTGTATCGAAACCGCGCTCGGGCGGGAGGGGCTCGCGTTCGCCCGAAAGCCGCTCGTCATCGGCGGCATGGCCATGGAGTATTATGGGTTGCGCCCGTCCGGGGCCGATATCGATCTCGTGGTCGCCGATGAAGAATATCAGGCGTTGGCCCGCCTTCACGCCGGATCGCGCAAGGACATCTATGGGGATCTGGGCGTCGTGCTGGGCGTGTTCGAGATCTGGAGGAGCATCGCCTTGCTGGACTACGCGTTTCTGGGGCAGGGCGCCCTGGACGAGGGGGGGCTCCGGATCGTGTCCCTGGACCGGCTGCTGCTCATGCGGGTATGCGCGATGGAGGTCCCCAAATACCGCCGGGACCTGGAACTGATCAAACAGCGGTATTACGAACGCGGCCGGAACGCCGCGTTTTTGCGCGAGGCCGAGACACATATCCCGTCCTATGAACAGCAGGGCGGCGTCGTGTTCGGAGGCCGCTACGCCGATGCGGCCGAAAACAGGCGGTGAAAAGAGTCCCGTAAGGACTGGGCCGGCGGCGGGCAGGCTGTTGGCTGGCTCCCCGGCTGTCCGGATTTTAGGTTATCGGTGTCCGAATTTGCAGAATTCCCGGTTTCCGTTGTGTATCAGACGGGTTCGTGGTACAGTAGCCCTGTAGGGAGGCGACCGGGATGGACAGTTATTTGTATAAACGGGAAATACCGCATTGGCAGGATTTTGACGTGATCGTGGCCGGGGCGGGGCCGGCGGGCCTGTGCGCCGCGGTGGCGTCCGCCCGGCAGGGGGCGCGCACGGCGCTGCTCGAACGGTTCGGCGCGGTGGGAGGGAACCTCACCCTCGGGCATGTCACCACCTGTATGGGCATTGTCCCGAACGGCACGCTGAAGGATGAGATCGGCAATCTGCTGGGGACCGGCGGAGAATGCCTCCCCCACAGCGTGGAGGACGCCAAGCTCTCCCTGGCCCGCTGGCTGGACCAGGCGGGTGTCGTCCTCTACCTGCAGACGCAGGCGGTGGACGTCCGGATGGAGGGGAACCGGTTGAGCGGCATCGTGGCCTCCACGCCGGAGGGCCTCGGGATGCTGTCCTGCCGGGTGGCGGTGGACGCGACCGGGGACGGGGCGCTTTGCGCCCTGGCGGGCGTTCCCTGTACCGTCGGCCGGACAGCGGATGGGCTCACGCAGCCGGCGTCTATCCTGTTCACCATCGGTGGGGTGGAGTCGGATTTCACCTGTACCCATGAGTCGGACGACACACCCATCGGCGGG
>ERZ825896.2293-NODE-2293-length-18744-cov-14.113864_pt1 | contig 18744 bp, 18 predicted proteins | sample MGYA00519858_ERZ825896 | MGnify/ENA primary metagenome ERZ825896 (study PRJEB31778, sample SAMEA3449214) | human gut metagenome | biome: human gut; feature: human-associated habitat; material: faeces | place: United Kingdom | collected 2010/2012 ...
AACAAATAATAACCTACAGCAGTAAAGGTTAATCCGTAACCCAGCATAAGCAAAATTTTGCTGAATAATGCTGATATTGGCAGTCCGGCGCCTAACCACAGTTTATGCCACTGCATATATCCGGTAAATACTAATCCGCTTAGATTTGAAAAATAAATTCCCAGCACATTCAGGCCTATATATACTATTATAGCCAAAAACATCGCAAATGTCGAGTTTTTTACAAGCTGATTTATCATAATTGTCATAAGCGCCAAAACTGCCAAAGGCACCATATCCAAAATATATGCCCATACTGCATATCCTAAATTCACTACGCTTCCTGAAACAATAATATCAAATATGCTTGAAGATATCAGAACTACCGCCATATTTACAGCAGCTATAGTAATAACTGCCAAAACCTTTCCTACAAAAACCTTATATCTTGCTGTGGGGCGCATAAACACCGCGCGTATAGTCTTGTCCTGAAATTCTCCCGCAAACAGGTCGCACGAAGCAAGCATTATAATAAATGGAACTATAGCCTGAACGAACAACGTCATGAGCGAAATAGGAGAACTTATATTATTCATGGTCCAAGTTCCCTTTGAAATAGACGTCACTATCAGTTTTGAAAATACCGCTACAGCGCAAATCAAAATTTCTATTATTATAAAAACTATGTATTTTTTACTGCTCATAAGCTTAGCGCATTCATTCCTGTAATTAGCCAGCAATCCACTCATATTACACGCCTCCTTTCAGTATCCTTAGCGTCGCCTACTATAGAAAGAAAATAATCTTCCAACGAAGGGAAATTTTCAAGAACTTCCTCCATACTGTTCATAGCCAGCAGTCTGCCGTCATATATAACTGCTACCTTGTCGCATAGTTTTTCAAGTTCTGACGCAACATGTCCGGATATTAAAAAGGTTGTTTTATTTTTTTCAGACATTTCTTTAATAACACTGCGGATATGAACAACTCCTTCAATATCCAGCCCGTTAGTAGGTTCATCAAGTATTACAAGTCTAGGACGCGGCAAAAGAGCCAAAGCTATCCCAAGCCTTTGACGCATTCCCAGCGAGAAGCTTCCGGCTTTATCCTTAGAGTATTTATCAAGACCTACTAATGACAAAGCATTATTTATAGCCTCTGTTTCTGTTCTTTTATCAGGATATTTATAAAACCTAGCCGCAGCTTTTAAATTCTGATAAGCGCTCATTCTGTCATAAAGTGCCGGAGTTTCTATCAAGCATCCAACACTCTCCATTGCAGATTCGAAATCATCATCTATATCATATCCAAAAATCTGTATTTCACCTTCGTCAATCCTATTCATGCCTATTATTGATTTCATAGCCGTTGTTTTTCCCGAACCGTTTTCACCTACAATACACAGATAATCACCCTTGTTTATTGAAAAGTTAAGATCGCTTACTATTGCTTTTGAATCATATCCCAATGACAGATTACGGCATTCTAACTGCGGCATTATAATTCCCCCTTAATTTAGAGCAGTCTTTATATTTTCAAGATTGTTTTCCATTACCGATAAATAAGTAAAGCCGTTTTCTATATCCTTAGAAGTGATCGACTGCATGGAATCCAGCGTTAAAATATTCAGATGTTTTGGTTGTGTTTCATTAATAACAGTGTTGGCAATTTTACTGTCCGAACCGTCGATTGTAATTACGCTTGTCAGTCCGAGTTCGTTGATTTTTCCGGCAAGAAATGTAATGGTTTCAAAGCTTGCCTGTGTTTCCGCAGAGCAGCCCGGAAAAGCTGCGTAACATGTAAGGCTGTAATCGTCAGTCATATATCTGAAAGGAAAACGATCGGCAAATAATAAAACATCTCTTTTTGACGAGCTTATTTCCCTTTGATACTTTTCATCAAGTGAGGAAAGCTTTTCAACATAAGAATTATTATTCTGTTTATAAATCTCTGCGTTTTCTGCGTCGATTTCGCTTAACTTGTCCGTAATGTAATTACAGAATGTCTCTGCATTTTTTAATGAAAGCCATACATGTTCGTCCGGTTCCGATTCCTCTTCGTCCTCATGCTCCATGCCTTCTAATATTTCTTCTTCCTTGACTGAATCTCCCAACACCTCAAGCAGATTTACAGCAATAATATCCTTGTTTGAGGCTTCTTTGAGAGCGTCCTGAGCCCACTGGTCTGATTCTCCGCCAACATACACAAACATATCGCATTCTGAAATTTTAAGAATATCCTCTACAGACGGCTGAAAGCTATGCATATCCACTCCGCTTTCAAGAAGAAATGTTACTTCTGCATTATTCGCTTTTTCTCCTAAAATTTCTCTTACCCAATCGTATTCAGGAAAAATTGTGGTTACTATCTGAAGCTTGTCATTATTTTCGTTTAAATTATCTGAATCTGTACTGCATGCTGTAAGGCAGAAAATCAGCAGTATTCCTGACATAACAGCAGATAAAATATGTTTCATAAATCCTTTTTACTCCTTAAACATGAATATGAAAATCGTTTTCAATTAATTATACATCATATTTTAATTTGTGTCAATAAAAACAGTAATAATTTTTTAAAAAGTGTAATATATATAATTGTAAACAAAATCAAAGGAGAAATAAAAAATGACCAATGATGAAAAAAATCAGAGAACTGTACACAATGTTATTATGGAAAACAGAAAAAGTCTTACCATTTCAGGAGTGACAGATGTGGACAGCTTTGATGAACGCTGCATTTCTCTTTACACTCAAATGGGCGAACTTGTTATACGTGGAAGAGAACTTCATATTAATTCCATGAGCGTTGAAACCGGAGATATGACAATTGACGGCGATATATGGGCGCTTAATTACGGAGATAAGGATAAAAGAGGAACAGTTTCTATGCTTGGTAAGCTGTTTCGTTAGGCGGTGAATTATGGAGGGTCTGGAAAGCTTTTTTACTTCCGGTCAGCAGCTTCAGTTATTTCTGCTGTCATGCGCTTTCGGTATACCCATCGGAATTGTTTTCGATATTTTTCGTGTTATAAGAATGATCATTCATCACAATAAAATTGCGGCTGCACTGGAAGATATACTTTTTTTCTGTCTTTACGGTGTGTTTCTGATGTGCTTTACCATATCTATGGCCCGCAGCGAATTCAGATTCTATTACTGCGCCGGTAATCTTATCGGCTTCATTCTTTACTATGTTACTGCGGGAACAGTCGTAACGGGTATACTGAGGAAAATTATAGGTTTTATAAAAAGAGCGCTTTTAAGAATTTTCAGACCGCTGTTAAAAAAGTTTGTACTTATATGTGAAAAAATCAGGACTATTTTTGTTGGAAGTCTCCAAAATATAAAAAGTAATAAAAAAAATAGTGAAACCCTCTTGATTGATGATACCAATTTGTTGTATAATAGTAATAAGGAAAAAAAGAATAAAAGAAAGAACGTGAAAAAACTTGGCGTCCAGAACTATAAGAAAAAAACGAAAAAAGGGCATGTTTAGCCTTATCAGCAAGCTTATTATTATTGCCGCTGTGATCGGATGTATAATTTCTATTATTATTACTCAGTCCAGTCTGGCGGAAATGCAGAAGGAACTTAATTCTATTGTCAATAAGACGGAAGAAGTCGAAGCTGAAAATGTTGAGTTGCAGAGGATTCTTGAAGACGACGATATGAACGCTTACATGAAAAAGCTGGCTATTGAAGATATGAATTATGCATATCCGGATGAACGAAGATATTATGATACATCAAGAAACTAGCTTTTTAAGCTTTTATAATTTTCATTAACAGGGGGATTTTTATTATTATGCAGCTCGAAGTAGGTAAAATATATGACGGTAAAGTAAAAGGAATAGCTCAGTACGGTGCATTTGTTGAAATTGAAGGCGCAGGTACGGGTATGGTACATATTTCCGAAATAGCCAATTCATTTGTTAAAGACGTTAAGGATTACCTTACTGAAAATCAGGAAGTCAAGGTTAAGGTACTTAATATCGGCGAGGACGGAAAAATCGGTCTTTCAATAAAGAAAGCAACTGAAAATACTGAGGAAACTCTTAAACCCGCAAAGCGTCAGGAACGCAGACCTAACGTCTGGGAGCCTAAGAAAAAGCCTCCTATGTCGGAGCTTGGCTTTGAGGAAATGCTGACTCGTTTTAAGCAGAACAGCGAAGAGAAAATTTGTGCTCTTAAACGCAGTACAGAACGTAAAAACGGTTCAAGAAGAAAATAATAGTGACGGACTTGAATTTTCAAGTCCGTTTTTTGTTAATTAATGTTGAATTGAGTAATTTTCAATTGTTTGTAACCTGTTAGCTCCGGAGGGAATATTATAATAATGAGCGGACTGCAATTATTTGTCCGCTTTAAATACTTAAGCAACGGAGTTTTCATTATGATAAATAATATAAAAACGCTTTCTTCCCTGAATGAGGGCAGTTCAGGACGTGTTGCAGAGCTTAAAATAAACGGTTCTATGAGGAGACGTTTGCAGGATATAGGTTTAATTGAGGGTACTGAAGTTTTGTGTCTGCAAAAAAGTCCTTCGGGAGATCCTGTAGCATATCTTATAAGAGGAGCTGTTATAGCTCTGAGAGGAGAAGATTCTTCTAAAATTATACTGGAAAGCGTTTGAAATTTTTTCGATTTCTAAAAAAATCTCCTATGGTAAATCCATAGGAGATTTTTGCAGTTATTTGATTGATATTTTTATTATTTTGAAAGTCTTTCTTCAAGCTTGTCAAGTTCCTTGATAAGCGCTTCAGGTACCTTACCGCCCTTATCGGCAATATCTTCCTTATAGTATCTGCGCATTTCTGCAATTTCCTTAGTCCAGAGATCCTTGTCAACTGCAAGAAGCTTATCCATGATTTCAGGTGTAACTTCGTCCTCGATACCTTCAACATTGATATCAGTTTTCTTAGGCAGATATCCGATTGCTGTTTCATCAGCGTCGATAGCGCCTTCACATCTCTTGATGATCCAGTCGAGTACTCTCATATTGTCGCCGAATCCAGGCCAGATGAAGTTTCCGTTTTCATCCTGCTTGAACCAGTTTACATTGAAAATCTTAGGAGCCTTATCGCCGAGCTTTTCGCCCATTTCGAGCCAGTGTGCCCAGTAATCGCCTACATTGTATCCGATAAACGGCTTCATAGCCATTGGGTCATGTCTCAGTACGCCTACAGCGCCTGTTGCAGCAGCTGTTGTTTCTGAAGATACAGCAGAACCCATGTATGTTCCGTGCGTCCAGTCAAATGACTGATATACCAGCGGAGTTGTTGAAGCACGTCTGCCGCCGAAGATAATAGCTGAAATAGGAACACCTGCCGGATTATCAAATTCAGGTGAAATGCAAGGACAGTTCTTTGCAGGAGCAGTAAATCTTGAGTTTGGATGAGCAAGCTTGTTGCCGTTAGCAGTAAATTCCTTACCGTTAACCTTTTCGCCCTTCCATTCGGTTGCGTTTTCAGGAGGATTCTTGTCAAGACCTTCCCACCAAACTGTATTGTCATCATTATTGATAGCAACGTTTGTGAAAATAGTGTCCTTCATTGTTGAAGCAAGCGCATTGTAGTTAGACTTTTCATTAGTACCGGGAGCAACGCCGAAGAATCCGTTTTCAGGATTGATAGCATAAAGTCTGCCGTCTTCGCCCTGCTTCATCCAAGCGATATCGTCGCCGACTGTAAATACTTCATAGCCGTCCTTTTTATAGCCTTCCGGCGGAATAAGCATAGCAAGGTTTGTCTTACCGCATGCTGATGGGAATGCAGCTGTGATATACTTAACTTCACCGTCAGGCTTCTTAACGCCTAAGATAAGCATATGTTCAGCCATCCAGCCTTCATTCTTGCCCTGATATGAAGCGATTCTGAGTGCAAAGCACTTCTTACCCAGAAGTACGTTACCGCCGTAAGCGGAGTTAATTGACCAGATTGCATTATCTTCAGGGAACTGAACGATATATCTCTTTTCAGGATCAACATCAGCCTTTGAATGCAGACCGCGAACGAAATCGTTTGATTCGTCGCCGAGGTTTTCAAAAGCCTGTTTACCCATTCTTGTCATGATATTCATGTTAAGAACAACGTAGATAGAATCAGTAACTTCAACGCCTACCTTAGCGAGAGGAGAGCCGATAGGACCCATTGAGTAAGGGATAACATACATTGTTCTGCCCTTCATAGCACCGTCATACATAGGTGTCAGCATTGCCTTCATTTCGTCCGGATCCATCCAGTTGTTTGTCGGACCTGCGTCTTCCTTATTCTTGCAGCAGATAAAAGTTCTGTCTTCAACTCTTGCTACGTCGTTTGGAAGAGTTCTGTGGTACAGACATCCCGGAAGCTTTTCCTGATTGAGTTCAATCATTTCGCCTGTTGAGATTGCTTCCGCTTTAAGAGCGTCGATCTGCTCCTTGCTTCCGTCGATCCAAACTACCTTATCAGGCTTTGTAAGGGCTGTCATTTCTTCAACCCATTTTAAAACGTTGGGGTTCTTTGTCAGTGACATGGTAATAATCCTCCTTGATAATTTAACTGCATATTTATTATTGTATGTATTTTTCTGCAATAATGCAGTTATTCTTTAAAAATTTTTTTTCATTTTTATATTATAATATTTTTTGAAATAGTTGTCAATAGAATTTCCTTTGATTTGTGAAATTTATAACAATTTTCATTGTTTTTTCACAAAGGACAACTGTTTTCCAGTCGTGTACTTTATTTATTAAGCTTTATAATTTCTTTTTTGTGCTTTTAAAAAAGTGTAAGCAAAACATATTTGTCATTTTCTTTGATTGCCCAAAGAAAATAACGAAAAGAAATGCCCTTCTTTCTTTGTTCACACAAAGAAAAGAAGCAAAGAAAGGTAACGACTGCGTAACCCTTTTAAACTATCACACAAGGTACTCTCCCAAAACTGTACTGAGACATGTCTGCAACTTACGTTCTCCTCTTAGTATCGCCCATCTTCATTGGGCGTGAATTTTAGATGCTACGTCTTGCCTTTTATTGGGAGACCTATTAGTTCAGAAACTGTATGACGGATAAAGTTTTTCTTTGTTTTACTTTCTTTCACATGAAAGAAAGTAAAATACGTGTTTCTTTGGTTCGTTTCTTGTCACGAGACAAGAAATGAACAAGAAAAAAGAGTTCAATAGACGATTTAAAAGTTTTTGCCAACTTTTCTCAAAATTTTTTTCAATTCTTTATAAAATTAACTTTGCGAGTCTTTAAAAACTGTTTCAAGTTGCTTTTGCTCGGCATTAAAGTTTTTGCCAAGCTTTTTTCAAAAAGCGGAAAAAAGTAAGTTAGATTTCTTCCAGAGAAAGCGTTGCAACTGCATTAAGACTCTCGTCCCCACGCTGTCCGGCGAGATAGTTATAATACCCCTGACATGCGATCATTGCCCCATTGTCGCCGCATAGGTTCAAAGGAGGAAGATAAAGCTTCATGTCACGATCAGAACACGCCTTTTCAAATGCCGCTCTTACTCCGCTGTTTGCAGACACTCCCCCTGCCACGGCAATAGTTTTATATCCCAGCATTTCCGCCGCCGCCATAGTTTTTTCACAAAGTATATCGGATATCGTATACTGAATACCCGCACTTAAGTCGTTCTTATTTATCTCAATACCCTTCTGCTGTGAATTGTGAAGCAAATTTATTACAGCGGTTTTAAGTCCTGAAAAACTGAAATCAAACTCACTTCCCGTAACCTTTGGACGGGGAAGCTCATAAGCATCCTTGTTTCCCGAAACAGACGCCTTATCTATATGTACTCCGCCGGGATATGGAAATCCCATGGCTCTTGCGCATTTGTCAAAGCACTCTCCTGCCGCATCGTCTCTGGTACGTCCTACAACATGAAACTTTGTATAATCCAGTACCTCAACAATGTGAGAATGACCGCCGCTGGCTACCAGACACAAATAAGGCGGTTTAAGGTCCGAATGAGCAATGTAGTTTGCGGCAATATGACCCGATATATGATGCACAGGTACAAGAGGCTTATCCGACGCCATAGCAAGTCCCTTGGCGAAATTTACTCCCACCAGAAGTGCACCTATGAGTCCCGGAGCGTATGTCACGGCAACTGCGTCGATTTCGTCAAGCGTTTTTCCTGCGTCCTTAAGGGACTTTTTAACAACTCCCAGTATATTCTCGCAATGACGGCGTGAGGCGATTTCAGGTACTACACCGCCGTATTTTTTATGTTCCTCGATCTGAGTAGATATGACCGAGGAAAGTATTTTCGTCCCGTTTTCGGAAACTGCCGCCGCAGTTTCGTCACAGGAGCTTTCAATTCCCAGTATAAGCATATTTATCACCTATTTTTTTCATCATCAGAACTCCGTTGTCATCAGGATTTCTGTAGTAGTTTTTTCTGAATCCGTTTTTGATAAAACCATGTTTTTCATAAAAAGACAGTGCAGACTGATTTTTCTCCCTGACTTCCAAATAAATTACGGTAATATTCTTTTCGGTAAAAAAATCCTCAAGTGTTTTAAGGAGAATTTCAGCCAATCCCTGACGTCTGTATTTTTCCAAAACGGCTATGTTCAGCAGTTCTCCCTCGTCAATAACCCATGAACCGTTTGCAAATCCGATCATCTCTCCGTTGCATACCGCCGCAAAGACTACAGTTTTTTTCTCTTCAAACCAATCCTCAAAGGCTTTCAGCGACCAACCGTCGGGAATGCACTTACTTTCAATCTCCGCAATTTTTTTTAGTTCATCAAATCCGCATTTTATAATATCAGCCTTTAGCTTCATACCAACTGTCACCTCTGTTTACGTCGGCAGTAAGGGGTACTTTAAGCTCACAGGCATTTGTCATTTCCTCGGAAAGAATTTTTCCCGCAGCTTCGGCGTCCTTTAAATCACACTCAACGATCAGTTCATCGTGTACCTGTAAGATCAGTCTTGCATCAGGTACTTCCTCTTTTAAACGGCGGTAAACTCTTACCATAGCTATTTTAATTATGTCTGCCGCACTGCCTTGTATAGGAGTATTCATAGCGATTCTTCTGCCTGCCGCCTGCATGTTTTTATTTGAAGCGGAAAGCTCCGGTACATAACGCTTTCTGCCGAACATAGTGGTAACATACCCGTTTTTCTTTGCATTTTCAACGGTATCATTCATAAATTTTTCTACATTAGGGAAATTGTGAAGATAATCGTCTATATATTTTTTTGCTTCATAAACGCTTACATTTATATCCTTTGAAAGTGAAAATGCTCCGATACCATATATAATTCCGAAGTTGACAGCCTTTGCCGCACTTCTCATTTCAGGCGTTATCATTTCCTCCGGCAGACCGAAAACCTGCGCTGCAGTGGAGGTATGAATATCAGCTCCCTCTGAAAAGCCCTTTATCATTACCGGATCATTACAAATATGCGCTACTATTCTCAGTTCGATCTGACTGTAATCGGCGTCAAGGAGAGTTTTTCCCTCAGGCACAATGAAAAATTTACGCATTTCACGTCCCAGTTCGGTTCTTACAGGAATGTTCTGCATATTCGGTTCAGTTGAAGAAATTCTGCCTGTTCTTGTTTCAGTCTGCTTGAAAACCGTATGGATTCTGCCGTCCGATTCAACGGTTTTGAGAAGTCCTTCCACATAGGTAGAATTAAGCTTTGTCAGTTGACGGTAACGGAGAACAAGGTCGATCACAGGGTGCTTGTCACGCAGCTCTTCCAGTACCTCCGCATTGGTGGAAAAACCGTTTTTGGTTTTCTTTTTTAAAGGAAGTCCCATCTCATGAAGTATTTCACCAAGCTGTTTTGGGGACGCTATATTAAATTCCTTACCGCACATAAAATAAATCTGAGATTCAATTCCGCCGATTTCGTCTGTAAGAGTTTCCCCGAACCGCTTTACACCCTCTACATCTACCTTTACTCCCGTATACTCCATTGAAGCTAAAACCTCTGTCAGCGGCTGTTCGATTCCATACATAAGCTCAGTCATACCCTGTGAATCAATTTCCTTTATAAGCACTGCACAAAGCTCCGGCAGACTAACTATATCCGCCCATTCTCCGGCAGAGCTGTAATATGGCGAGCCGTAGCGCAGGCAAAGCTTTTCAATACTGTATTCAGCAGAGGACGGGTCAAGCAGATATGCGGCGATTTCAGCGTCCAGCGACATCATTTCAAGAGATTTATTCTCCGCAAAACACAGCTTGTAAAGCGGCTTTGCCCCGAAAGTATATTTTTCAACATCGCCTGCCATAAGTGTTGAAATATACTCTCTGTTTTCCGTAGTGTAAATAACGCACTTATTATCGCTGATTTTTTCATATATCTGCAAAATATTATCTCTGTAAAGACAATTCAGATTTTCATTTTTTAAAAGCTCCGACAGCTTTTGTTCGTCAAGCTCTTTTTGTTCGGCGCTTATTTCAGTAGCCTTAACTTTTTCTTCTTCCTTGATTTCAGACGGTTTAAGATTTAACTTCTGCAAAAGTCTCAGCATTTCCAGTTCTGTGAGGATTTCACTAAGCTTTTCATTATCAGGCTGTGCGATAGCATAATCCTCCAGATTGCTGTCAACAGGTGCGTCCAGACGTATAGTCGCTAGCCACTTGCTCTCCTTTGCCGCTTCTCTGCCGTTTTCAAGCTTTGTAAAAACGCCTTTTGTAAGTCCTGCATTTTCCAGATTATCATAAAGATTTTCTATTGTAGTCCAATTAGTGATAAGAGTTGTTGCAGTTTTTTGTCCGATTCCTGCAACTCCTGAAATATTATCGGAACTATCCCCCATAAGCGCCTTTAAATCTATCAGATTGATCGGTTCAAAGCCGTAATCCTCACGAAACTTTTCCGGAGTGTAAATAATCGTTTCCTTAGTTGTGGCAAGACGTACTGTAACTTTATCGTTAACAAGCTGTAAGCTGTCCTTGTCGCCTGTGAGAATATGGCACTCATTTCCGCTGTCGGCACACATCTTTGAAAGAGTACCCAGTACATCGTCAGCCTCAAAGCCCTCGCACTCAACTATTTTAATACCCATAGCGGTCAGGATTTCTTTTATAAGAGGCATTTGCTGTGCCAGTTCTTCGGGCATACCCTTTCTGTTCGCCTTATAGGACGCCACCGCCTTATGGCGGAATGTGGGAGACCTCAGATCAAAAGCCACCGCAACGCAGTCGGGCTTTACTTCGTCCGCATTTTTAAAGTAAATATTCATAAATCCCAGCAGAGCGTTAGTGTAAACGCCTTTTTTATTGGTAAGCGCTCTGATACCGTAAAACGCACGGTTCATTATACTATTTCCGTCTATTGCAAGCAATTTCATAATAATTTCTCCAGTTATTCAGTAATCTATCCTTACTATTATAACAGATTTTTTTTAAAAACTCTACCGCTTTTTGAAAAAATTCCGCTTTTGAAAAAGCGGAACCAAAACTTTTATGCCGAATTTTATTGACTTGATTTTCTTTTTAAAGACTCGCAAAGTTAATTTTGCAGGGAATAAAAGAAAAAAATTTTGAAAAAAGCTGGGCAAAAACTTTTATTTCGTTTTTAAGTTTAATTAAATATGTTTCATAAGGCTCGATAGGTAAATAAACAGAGGATTAAAGAAAAAATTTTGAAAAAAAGTAAGCAAAAACTTTTATGCCGTATTTTATTGACTTGATTTTTCTTTTTAAAAACTCGCAAAGTTAATTTTACAGTTCGTCTTTAATTTGATGGATATAATTTATATAAGTCTCGACAGAAAACGAACAAAGGGAATGCGCAAGCATTCCCTTAATTTTTCTCAAGATCCTTAAGCGCCTTAAGTTCTTCCTTATTTACTCTTATTTCAGCATCTTTAATAACCTTAACATCTTTTCTGTCGGCATAAATCGGAACGTCTGTTTTTTCCGGTTTGATTTTCAGCTTACCGGTAATCAGATTCACTTCTTCCACATATCCTTTGCATTCCGGAGTTTTTACAAACGCTCCCACCTTAGGAGTTATTTTCAGCAGTTCCTCGTATGACGACTGCTCATTTTTTAAACAGCACATAAGACGTCCGCATGTGCCGGAAATCTTGGAAGGATTCAGTGAAAGTCCCTGTTCCTTTGCCATTTTTATAGACACAGGCTGAAATTCTCCCAGATGTCTTTTACAACAGAATTCCCTGCCGCAGATACCAAGTCCGCCAAGTATTTTCGCTTCGTCCCTTACGCCGATTTGTCTCAGTTCTATTCTTGTTCTGAAAACAGCAGCCAGATCCTTTACAAGTTCACGGAAGTCCACTCTGTTTTCCGCAGTAAAATAAAAAAGAATCTTATTGTTGTCAAAAGTGCACTCAACATCTATAAGATGCATATTTAATTGTCTGTAAGCAATTTTTTCAAGACAAATGTCAAAGGCTTCCTTTTCCTTAACATGATTTTTTTCAACAATTTTCATATCTTCAGCTGTTGATTTGCGAATTATTTCTTTAAGAGGCGGAACTATTTCAGACTCGTCTACGTTACGGTTAGCAATAACAACCTCTCCGCATTCAACACCTCTCACAGTCTCAACGATTGCATGATCGCCGGCATCAAATTTTATACCCTTTGGAGAAAAATAATAAATTTTTCCCACCTGTTTAAATCTTACACCAATAATTTCAACCATATTAAAATATTTTACAGGGATTTATCCCTCTCCTAACTATTTATTATTTCTCCGCACAATGCGGACATCAGCAAAATTGAATTTACATTAGCTCTTACGTCTGCCGCCGCCGTATTCAGCAAATTATGAATTTTTTCAGCGGACTTTACCGAAATACTGTCTGCAAGCTTCTCTGCTCCCTTTGGATAGCAGCTTATACGCGATGCGGATTTATTAAACTTCAAAGCAGTACAATCTCTTATGATCCTGTCAAGCATTTCAAGAAATACCGCAGACATATGCCTGTCCTTAAGCTCGGCAGAGGACATAACCGTCAGCAGACTATATTCGTCTCTGCTTATTATACTATCAGCGGCTCTTTTTGTCAATGATGTAATTACTCTTAAGCTCTCATTTTCAAGATATTCCACGCACATTCCGATATTTCCGCCGAAATTCTCCATAGCTTCTGATATACGACTGCTTTCATAGCCTTTTATACCCAGCGCTTGCGCACATTCGTCGAAAGTACATGGAGAAACCCCGACTGAGGTAACTCTTGATATAATTGTCGGAAGAAAAACGTCCTTTGACGACGCAGTAAAAATAAAGTAGACAAAATCCGGCGGTTCTTCTACAATTTTAAGCAGTGAATTCTGTGCCGGAAGCTGAATATTATCAGCGTCGGTAAAAACGTATACCTTAGCGCTGCCGTTATTCGGAGCGATAAAAGCGTCCGCACATACATGACGGCAGGTTTCAACGGTATATGTATTAAGCTTTCCGCTGTGTTCAGGATAAATTATATCCGGATGAACTCCCTTTTCAGCATTGCGGCATGAACGGCATTCTCCGCATGGAATACCGGTACCCTTTTCACACAGCAGCGCCGCAGACAAATATTTTGCAAGAGCTTTTTTGCCCAGTCCCTTTTCACCGTAAATCAAAAACGAATGGGGCAGGCGTCCGCTTTTAAACATTGCTTCAAAAGTATCAAGCGCAAATTTATTTCCGTAAATTTTATTATTCATACCTTTTCAAATCGTTCCACATCGGTTACAAATATTGTAGCACCGCCCACAGATACTTCAACCGGAAACGCTGTATATGCTCCGACTCCGTATGACGACGCAGACGGTACAAACTGTTTTCTTTTATGACTTTTCTGACTTATTATTTCTATTACTCTGTCTACTTTTTCATTATCCGTACAAATCATAAACGTAGTATTACCTGCGCTTAAAAAGCCGCCGGTTGACGCAAGCTTAGTAGCGAAAAATCCATTTTTAGTCAAGGCTTTTGATACTGCCTGACTATCGTCTCCGTTTACAACGGCAAATATAAGTTTCATATTGCAGCACGACCTTTCTTCAGAGCCTGTTCAGTATCTTTTTCAAGTTTAGCGGAAAAAGGCGCTGAACAGGCTCTTACTTATTATATTATTATTTTATCACATTTACCTTTAAAATTCCATAGTTTTTATAAATTTTAATACAATTTTCATTTATAATTTCTCCGCTTACCGCTATAGGTACTGCCGGAGGACACGGAACATTCACAGCCGCACATATACGTCCGGCACTTTTATCCACGTCTATACTTTCAAATTCGGACAGTGCGGCTTCACGAACAGACATAGCCTTTTCCATAACGGGAAAATCTGTGATATAAGTATTTTCGGACTTTTGAGGTACACACTCCATCAGCATATCGGCAATATATTTTATTTCTTCGGGAGTATCCGACGGAGAAAAAAGAAGTACGATAACATTATTATCAGAGTATTCACATTCAATATTCTTTTCCCTCAGCTGATCTGCCAGATCATTACCGTTACATAAAAGCGTCAGATGATAAGGTTCTCCGTTATATACTGTATATTTTCCGTTGATTCTTTTTCTTAAATCTCCGATTGCAGACATAGTAGTATTTATATCTTCGGCAATTTGCTCTGAAATATATCTGTTGCACAAGTCCAGAGAAGCCATAATAAGATAACTGGGACTTGTTGAGCCGAAAAGCGACATTGCAGATTTTGCCCTATCCCCATACCTTTCATTTCCAATATGCAGATATGCCGCTCCTGTCAGTGCAGGTAACATTTTATGGGCAGAATCACAGCACATATCCGCTCCAAGAGCAATTGGATGCTCTCCCGTAAAAGCAGTATGAGCGCCGTGAGCATTATCCACAAGCAACACAGCATTATATTTCCTGCAAAGAGCTAATACTGCTTTTATATCCGCAGTTTTTCCCAGATAATCCGGCGAAGTCAGATAAACGCAGGAATTTTCAGTACGTTTAAGTTTATCCTCCAGAATATCCATAGGAATCTGACCGGATAAGATTCCTGCTGTATACTTGGGATAAATCCAATCGGGTTCTAATCCAAGCAGCACACATGCGGAAAGAAAGCTTCTGTGTACATTCCTTATAGCTATAACATTTCGTTTTTCTCTCTTCATCATAGCAAGCATTGCCTGTATACACAGCGTCGAACCGCCGGCAGAATAGCATGTCCGTACCGTTTTGAACAGTTTTGCCGCATTTTTCTCACTTTCTTCTATAATACCTGACGAATCAAAAAGACTATCCGCACCGTTAATCTCGGTTATATCCATAGCATATGAAATGTCGGCAATGTTTTTTCCTTTATGTCCGGGCATATGAAGTCTGAGAGTATTGCTGTTTATGTAATTTTGAAGAAAATCATATATTGGCGTTTTCACATAAATTCTCCTTATAAAAAATAATATCTCATATATTTAAATATCTTATTTCTTGCAGCTTTTATAGTTCTGGAAACAGATGACGGACAAATTTTAAGTATTTGAGCAATTTCGTTCACTCCCTTTCCATTGTAATAGTATAGCACAATTATTTCTCTTTGTCTTGCAGTAAGATCGTTTTTTATTATCCTTGCCATTATTTTACGTATTTTTTCTCTCTTTTCTGTACATTCCTCTTCATCTTCTGAAAATGCAAGGGTACTTAATTTTGAATCAAACTCCATTGCGTTAAATGAAACACGTCTTGACATTTATCTACCTCCATTGATTTACGTTGTTTAATTTTTCAAGTCATAGAACAAATGTTCTTTATAGCTATTATATACCATTTTTTTCATTTTGTCAATAGGTAAGTTCTAATTTTTTTATTTTTTTCATATTTATTGAAAGAGAACTCTTTTAACAAGCATTTTTATAAATCGTAATTGATGTCAAATCAAAGAAACAAGCTTCTTTGAATTTTCTTATTTGTTCATTTCTTGTTTCGCAACAAGAAACAAACCAAAGAATTATTTACCTGCCGAGCCTTATGAAACATGTTTAATTAAACTTAAAAACGATAAAAAAGTTTTTGCCCAGCTTTTTTCAATTTTTTTCTTCAATTCTCTGTAAAGTAAACCATCGTGAATTGATTAAAATATACCAGTAAACTAAACTCGATATTAAAAGTTTTTGCCCAGCTTTTTTCAAAAAGCTGGAGAAAGGAATGATTAAAATGAAATTAATGTTAATCAACAAGGATCACCCACTGCCGGAAAATTACAAACCATGTCTGACTGATCTCATGGAGGGATATCGGTTGGAGCGTAAAACTGCCTGTGCTATGAAAGAGATGATTTGCGCCGCCTTAAAAGACGGCATACATCTGAGGATATTTTCTGCGTACAGAAGTATCTCTTACCAGCAGGGACTATTTAACGAAGATATCCAAAGATACATGAAACAGGGTATGAGTTATGAGGACGCCTTTAACAAAACCGCACAGTCAATAGCAGTTCCGGGGCAAAGCGAGCACAATGCCGGACTGGCTGCGGACATCTCGACCATGGACTGGAAAGGAGAAATAAATACGGAATTTGAAAATACGGAAGAATTCAGATGGCTTGATAAAAATGCTGCAAAATTTGGATTTATTCTGCGTTATCCTAAAGGAAAAGAACATATAACTTCTATTACATACGAACCTTGGCACTATCGTTACGTGGGACGTGTTCACGCTGAAAGAATGAAACGAATGGGACTTACTCTTGAAGAATATCTTGATTTACAATGTGCAAAATGTGATTAAACTGTAAATAAATTGTGTAAATTCTGTGAAAACTCTTGATTTTTTCTGTAAATGTATTATACTATATTTAGCACTCTAAGTTAAAGAGTGCTAAATACTATATATGGAGCTGACAAAAATGGAAACTAAAGAATTTAAAGCCGAGTCCAAAAGACTTCTGGACTTAATGATTAATTCAATTTATACACATAAGGAAATATTTTTAAGAGAACTTATTTCAAATGCAAGCGACGCTATAGACAAGCTTTATTTCAAGTCCCTTACCGATGATAAAGTCGGCATTAAAAAAGACGATTTTGCAATTAACATAAAGCTTGATAAGGACGCCAGAACCATAACAATTTCCGACAACGGCATAGGCATGACAAAAGAAGAGCTTGAAAATCATCTTGGTACTATTGCCAACAGCGGCTCATTCAAGTTTAAAAATGAAAACAAGCTTGAAGAGGACGTTGATATTATAGGACAGTTCGGCGTAGGCTTCTATTCTGCATTTATGGTTGCCAAAGAAGTTACTGTACGAAGCAAGGCTTACGGTTCGGATCAGGCGTATGAATGGATCTCAGAAGGCGCTGAAGGATATCAGATCGGTCCGTGCGCTAAGGATAATGTTGGTACTGAAATAATTCTTACTCTAAAGGACAATACTGACGATGAAAATTATGACGAATTTTTGGAACAGTACAGAATCCAGACACTCATAAAGAAATATTCCGACTATATCCGCTTCCCTATTAAGATGGACATGACAAAAAGCCGTCTGAAAGAGGGTACGGAAAGCGAGTATGAGGACTATACAGAAACTGAAACTCTTAACAGTATGATTCCTATCTGGAGAAAGAACAAGTCCGAGCTTAAGGACGAAGATTACAACAGCTTCTACAAGGAAAAGTTCTTTGACTATACAGATCCTATTCTTCATATCCATACAAAGACTGAGGGTACTGCAACTTATAATGCATTGCTTTATATTCCGTCAAAAGCGCCTTATGACTATTACTCAAAGGAATATGAAAAGGGACTTCAGCTTTATTCAAGCGGCGTACTGATAATGGACAAGTGCGCAGACCTTCTCCCCGACCATTTCAGCTTTGTAAAGGGACTTGTAGATTCTGAGGACTTATCTCTGAACATTTCCAGAGAAATGCTCCAGCATGACAGACAGTTAAAGCTTATTGCTAAGAGTCTTGAAAGAACTATCAAAAATGAGCTTACAAAGCTTCTTAAAAATGACAGAGACAAATATGAGGAATTTTACAAGGCTTTCGGTTTACAGCTTAAATTCGGAGTTTACAACAACTACGGCATGAACAAGGATTCCGTAAAGGATCTGCTTATGTTCTATTCTTCAAAGGAAAAGAAACTTGTAACTCTTGACGAATATGTTTCACGTATGACCGAGGACCAGAAATATATTTACTATGCATGCGGTGAAACTGTTGAAAGAATCGACCATCTGCCTCAGACTGAACTTGTCAAGGACAAGGGTTATGAGATCCTTTACTTTACCGACAATGTTGATGAGTTTGCCATCAAGATGCTCATGAATTACAATGAAAAGGAATTCAAGTCTGTTTCCGCCGGCGACCTTGACATTGACACTCCGGAAGAAAAGGAAGAGATAAAGGCAAAGGAAGAAGACGCTAAAGATATGTTCAAATTCATGGAAGAAAAGCTCAGCGGTAAGGTCAAGTCTGTAAAGCTTTCAAAGAGACTTAAAACACACCCTGTATGCTTATCCAGCGAAGGCGAGGTTTCCGTAGAAATGGAAAAGGTTCTTAACGCTATGCCTAACGACCAAAAGGTACAAGCTAACAAGGTACTGGAGATCAATCCTGACCACCCTGTATTTGAAACACTGAAAAATCTGTATTCTTCTGACAATGACAAGCTTGAAAAGTACAGCAAGCTCTTATACAATCAGGCTCTTATGATTGAGGGTATGCCTGTTGAAGATCCTGTTGAATTTTCAAATCTTGTATGCGAACTTATGGTGTAATTTTATTGCCCCGTGTGTAAACACGGGGCAATTCACATAAAAAATAAACTGAAATAAATCTTTTTTCTTGTTCATTTCTTGTCTC
>ERZ825896.2297-NODE-2297-length-18729-cov-13.366124_pt1 | contig 18729 bp, 9 predicted proteins | sample MGYA00519858_ERZ825896 | MGnify/ENA primary metagenome ERZ825896 (study PRJEB31778, sample SAMEA3449214) | human gut metagenome | biome: human gut; feature: human-associated habitat; material: faeces | place: United Kingdom | collected 2010/2012 ...
CGATGACCGACGCCCGCATCCGCCTGCGCGAAGAGGTCGCCGAGCAGATCAAGGCCCTGAAGGACATCCGCACGATGGGCGAATACTACGGACTGGACCTCAGCCGCCCGGCGCATTCGGCGCAGGAGGCCGTGCAGTGGGTCTACATGGCCTACCTGGCCGCCGTCAAGGAGCAGGACGGAGCCGCCATGTCGCTGGGCAACGTATCGTCGTTCCTCGACATCTTCATCGAATACGACCTCGCGCACGGGACGATCGACGAGTCGTTCGCCCAGGAGCTGATCGACCAGTTCGTCATCAAGCTGCGCATGGTGCGCCACCTGCGCATGCAGTCCTACAACGACATCTTCGCCGGCGACCCGACGTGGGTGACCGAGGCCATCGGCGGACGCTTCAACGACGGCCGCACGAAGGTGACGAAGACCTCGTTCCGCTTCCTGCAAACGCTCTACAACCTCGGTCCTTCGCCCGAACCGAACCTCACGATTCTCTGGAGCCCCGAGCTGCCGCAGGGATTCAAGGACTTCTGCGCCAAGGTTTCGGCCGACACCAGCTCGATCCAGTACGAGAACGACGACCTGATGCGCGAAGTGCGCCACTCGGACGACTACGGCATCGCCTGCTGCGTCTCGTTCCAGGACATCGGCCGCCAGATCCAGTTCTTCGGCGCCCGCACCAACCTGGCCAAGGCCCTGCTGCTGGCCATTAACGAAGGTCGCTGCGAGAACACCGGCACGCTGATGGTCAAGGGCATTCCGGCGCTGTCGGAGGGTCCGCTGCGCTTCGAAGAGGTGATGCGCAACTACAAGATGGTGCTCAAGGAGATCGCCCGCGTCTACAACGAGGCCATGAACATCATCCACTACATGCACGACAAGTACTACTACGAGAAGGCCCAGATGGCATTCGTCGACACCGATCCCCGCATCAATCTCGCCTACGGCGTGGCCGGTCTCTCGATCGCCCTCGACTCGCTCTCGGCCATCAAATACGCCCGCGTGACGCCCCGCCGCAACGCCGAGGGGCTCACCGAAGCCTTCGACATCAAGGGTGAATTCCCCTGCTACGGCAACAACGACGACCGTGTCGACCACCTGGGCGTGGACCTCGTCTACTACTTCAGCGAGGAGCTGAAGAAGCTGCCCGTCTACAAGAACGCCCGCCCGACGCTGTCGCTGCTGACGATCACCTCGAACGTGATGTACGGCAAGAAGACCGGCGCAACGCCCGACGGACGCCTCAAGGGCGTGGCCTTCGCCCCGGGAGCCAACCCGATGCACGGCCGCGACAAGAGCGGCGCCATCGCCTCGCTCGCCTCGGTGGCCAAGATGCGCTACCGCGACTCGCAGGACGGTATTTCGAACACCTTCTCGATCGTGCCCAAATCGCTCGGCCCGACGGCCGGGGAGCGTATCGAGAACCTCGTGACGATGCTCGACGGCTATTTCACCAAGGGCGCACACCACCTGAACGTCAACGTGCTGAACCGCGAGATGCTCGAAGACGCCATGGAGCACCCCGAGAAATATCCGCAGCTGACGATCCGCGTCTCGGGCTACGCCGTGAACTTCACCAAGTTGAGCCGCGAACACCAGCTCGAAGTCATCAGCCGCAGCTTCCACGAAAGGATGTAACGGCTTGAAAAGCCGCTTTTAGGGGCGGGCGCAGGATTTGCATACCGGAACCCGGTTTGCGCCCGAACCCCCTTATTCAAAAACAAGGAACAATCATGCTTCGTGTACATTCTTACGAATCCATGGGAACATTCGACGGGCCGGGACTCCGGCTCGTCGTTTTCCTCCAAGGCTGCAATTTCCGCTGTCTCTACTGCGCCAACCCCGACACGATCGAAACCGGAGCGGGCACATTGACCGACCCTGCGGAGATCCTGCGCATGGCCGTCGACCAGAAGCCCTTCTTCGGGCGGCGCGGCGGCGTGACCTTCTCGGGCGGGGAACCCACCTTCCAGGCTGCGGAACTCGTTCCGCTCGTAAAGTCGTTGAAGGAGGCCGGCATCCACGTCTGCATCGACTCGAACGGCGGGGTGTGGAACCCGGCCGTCGAAGAGCTGCTGGGGCTGGTCGACCTGGTGCTGCTGGACGTGAAGCAGGCCGATCCCGAACGCCACCGCGCCCTCACCGGACGCGAAAACGCGCAGACGCTCCGCACGGCCGCCTGGCTCGAAGCCCACGGAAAACCCTTCTGGCTGCGCTACGTGCTGGTTCCGGGCATCAGCGACGCCGAAGCCGACATCCGTGCGCTGGGCGAACGCCTCGGCGGCTACAAGTCGGTCGAGCGGATCGAACTGCTCCCCTACCACACCCTCGGAGTGCATAAGTACGAGGCGATGGGGCTGGAGTACAAACTCCGCGACGTGCGGGAGAACACCCCCGAACAGCTCGACCGCGCCGCGGCCCTGCTGCGCGAATACTTCCCGACGGTGGTGGTCAACTGACCCGAAGGGGACGTCCGCCGGAGGGAGTGCGGACAACCAAAAATCCGGGACGCCGCGGCGAAAACGCACGGCGGTCCCGGATTTTTTTCGTACCTTCGCCGGAAATCCATTTCTGCGACAATGAAGAACCGACTTCCCGACCTGAACGTCCCGGCCCGCGAACGCATCGGCTGGGTGGACCTCCTGCGCGTGATCGCCTGCTTTCTGGTGGTCTTCTCCCACAGCTGCGACGCCTTCGTCGCCGTGTTCGACAGCGACCGCGCCACCTTCCTGCAAGGAGCGTTGGCAGGCAGTTTCGTCCGGGCCTGCGTGCCGCTGTTCGTGATGATGTCGGGCGTGCTGCTGCTGCCCGTGCGGACCGGAACGGGGGCTTTCTACCGCAAGCGCATCGGCCGCGTCCTCCTGGCGCTGGTCTTCTGGTCGCTGACGCTGCCCGTGCTCTACTACCTGTATATGCGCTACGTCGGGACCTCCAGCCCGTCGATCGACCCCGCGCTGTTCACCGGCGAAGCGACGCTGCACAAGATGTGGACCTTCGTCTTCAACTTCTGCTACGACACCACGCCGCTCTGGTATCTCTATATGCTGATAGGACTTTATCTGATCATGCCGCTGATCAGCCCGTGGCTCGAGCGGGCCTCGCGGCGCGAGTTGCAGAGCGTCCTCGCGATCTGGGGCGTGACGCTGCTGCTGCCCTACGTGAAGATGCTGGCCCCGGCGCTCGGCTACACGGGCAATTACGGCAACACGGGGCTTTACGGCGTCTGCGACTGGAACGAGTTCGGCACGTTCCACTACGTCTCGGGATTCGCCGGTTACCTCGTACTGGCCTTCTACCTCGTGAAATTCCCGCCCGCGTGGAGCTGGCGCAGGACGCTGGCCATCTGCATCCCGTCCTTCATCATCGGCTACCTCATCACGGGACTGGGCTACGTGGTGATGCAGAAACATTTCCCGGGCAACTACGCCTACCTCGAAATCGTCTGGTATTTCGCCGGCATCAACGTCTTTATGATGACCGCCCCGGTCTTCATCCTCGTGCAGAAGGCCGCCGCACGGCCCCGCGCATGGCTCTCGCGGCTGGCGGGCGCGACGTTCGGCATCTATCTCTGCCACTTCATCTTCATTCAGGCCGGCTACGACCTCGTGCAGCGGATTCCGGGACTTCCCGCGCTGGCGCGCATCGCTCTGATCGCCTGCGGAGCCTTCGCCGTGAGCTGGGCGGTGGTGCGGCTGATGCAGCGGTGGAGCGTGACGCGCCGGCTGGTGGAGTAATGCGCTACCAGCACTCGGCCTTGTCTTTCAATTCGGGAATCCGGTCTTTCGTGAAGACCGGATTTTTGATGCCCTGCCGCTTCTGGGCCGTGTAGTCGGCCAGCAGCAGGAAGGCCTGACGGCCCAGCAGCACGATCGCCGCCAGATTGCACAGCGTCATCAGCGCCATCGTCACATCGGCCAGGCTCCATGCCAGATCGAGCGTCGCCAAGGCTCCGAACAGCACCATCGCGCCGACCAGCAGCCGGTAGAGCGTCAACGCCCACGGCCGCGGAGTGATGAAGCGGATGTTGGCTTCGCCGTAGTAATAATTGCCGATGATCGACGAAAAGGCGAACAGGAAGATCGCCACGGCGACGAACACCCCGCCCGCAGGACCGATCTCGCTCTCCAGAGCCGCCTGCGTCAGCTGAATGCCGTTGAGCGAAGCATCGGGAACGCCCCCGAACAGGATGATGAAGGCCGTGCAGGTGCAGATGACGAGCGTATCGGTGAAGACCCCGAGAGTCTGGATAAGCCCCTGCTTCACGGGATGCGAAACGTGGGCCGTGGCGGCGACGTTCGGAGCCGAACCCATACCGGCCTCGTTGCTGAAAAGTCCCCGCTTGATGCCCTGCATCAACGCCGCGCCGACCGCGCCTCCCAGCGTCTGCTCCCAGCCGAAAGCGTCGGCAACGATCAGTTCCAGCACTTCGGGCAGCCGCCCGAGGTTGAACAGCACGACGCCCAGCGCCAGCACGATGTACCCCAGCGCCATAATCGGGACGATCACGCCGCTGACACGCGCAATGCGCCGTATGCCGCCGAAGATGATGAGCAGCGTCAGCACCGTGAGCACGACGCCCACCCACACACGATCGGCGCCGAAAGCTCCCTCCCACGCGGCGCAGATCGTGTTGCTCTGCACCGAGTTGAAGGCGAATCCGAAGGTCACGGAGATCAGCACGGCGAACAGCACGCCCATCCACCTCCGCCCGAGGCCGCGTTCCATGTAGTAGGCCGGACCGCCGATGAAAGAGTCCCTGCCGCGGCGTTTGTAAAGCTGTGCGAGGGTCGACTCGACGAAAGCGCTCGCGGCGCCCACAAGGGCGATGACCCACATCCAGAAGACCGCGCCGGGTCCCCCGACGACGATGGCCGTGGCGACGCCCGCGAGATTCCCCGTGCCGACGCGGCTGGCCAGCGACACGGCGAAAGCCTGGAACGACGAGACGTGCCGCTCGCCCTCCGGACCGCTTCCGGCCGACTCGCCCAGCACGCGCATCATCTCGCCCAGCAGGCGGAACTGCACGCCCCGCGTGCGCAGGGTGAACCACACGGCACACCCCAAGAGCGCCGCGACCAGCACATAGGTCCACAGCACGTCGTTCACGCCGCCGATCCAACGGGAAAGAGTCTCCATCAGCATACTTTACACGATCCGACAGCAAAGTTAATGCTAAAACGCATTTTCCGCCGGACATTCGCCGGAAAGATGCGGCGCGGCACGAAAAAAACGCCCCGCCTGCGCAGGGGCGTCCGTCGTCACCGCGCCCGCAGGGTATACTCCCCGGCCCGCTCCGTAACGGCCTTCTGCAACTCCCCGAGGCCGACTTCCGGCCCGGAGAACTCCACGGCAGCCACCGGAGGGTCCAGCGTCACGACCGCCTTCACGCCGTCGAGGGCGTTCAGCGCATGTTCCACATGCATCCGGCAATGATTGCACGTCATGCCGTCCACGATAAATTCCTTTTTCATCTTTTCTTCGGTTTCAACCGGTTCGTCATGTTCACACTCATCGCCGATCCGCCGGCGTTTCAGCCGCAAGCTGTTGGCCACGACGCTCACGCTGCTCAAGGCCATGGCCGCCCCGCCGATCATCGGGTCGAGCAGAACCCCCCAGAGGGGATAGAGCGCCCCGGCCGCTACGGGAATGGCGACGAGGTTGTAAATGAAGGCCCAGAAGAGGTTCTGGCGAATCGTCCGCACGGTGAGCTGCGACAGCCGGATCATCTCCGGGATTTTCCGAAGATCCGACGAGAGGATCGTCACCATCGCGGTATCCATCGCAATGTCGCTCCCCTGCCCCATGGCGACGCTCAAATCAGCCTGCGCGAGAGCCGCGCTGTCGTTGATCCCGTCGCCGGCCATGGCCACCGTCCGGCCTTCGGACTGCAACTGCCGGACAAATCCGGCCTTTTCGTGCGGCAGGACGCCCGCCCGGAAACGGGTGATCCCGGCTTTCCGGGCCGTTTCACGCGCCGAACCGGCGTTGTCGCCCGTCAGCATCCAGACCGTGATTCCCAGCGCGTGCAGCCGGGCGACGGCCCCGGCCGACGAGGGTTTCAGCGCATCGGCAAGGGCGAGCACGGCGAGCGTCCGCTCCTCGTCGGCGAACCAAACCACGGTCTTCGCCTCCTGCATCCACCCTTCGGCCAGCCGTTGCAGACGGGCGTCGGGCACGATGCCGTGGCGGGACAGCAGCGCGTCGTTCCCGGCATACCAGGTCCGCCCCTCCGCGACGCCCCGGACACCCTGCCCGGGAATGCTTTCGAACCCGGTCACGGGAACGTCCCGCTCCCCGCCGAGCGATTCGACGACGGCCTGCGAAAGCGGATGCCCCGAGCGTTTTTCGAGGCTGAACAGAATCCGCCGCGCCGTCTCCGACCCTTCGGCCCACGCAGCGTCCACGACCGACGGACGGCCTTCGGTGAGCGTTCCGGTCTTGTCCAGCACCACGGTGTCGACCTTCCGGGCCACCTCCAGGCTCGCAGCGTCCTTGACGAGGATGCCCTGTCCGGCGCCCTTGCCGATCCCGACCATGAGGGCCGTGGGCGTAGCCAGCCCCAGCGCACAGGGGCACGCGATGATCAGCACGGTCACCAGCGCCAGCAGCCCGCGGGTGAAGCCCTCCTCCGGCGCGAAGAGCATCCACGCCGCGAAGGTCAGCACGGCGAGGACGATGATGGCGGGAACGAAAACGCCGGCGATCCGGTCGACGGTCCGCTGCACGGGGACCTTGCTGCCCTGCGCATCCCGCACCATGCGGATGATCCGGGCCAGCACCGTGTCCTGCCCCACCCTGTCGGCCCGGAAACGGAACGCACCGTTGCCATTCATCGTTCCGGCGAACACCGCCGCACCCTCCTGTTTGCAGACGGGGAGCGGTTCCCCGCTGAGCATGCTCTCGTCGACATACGACGCGCCTTCGGCCACCGTGCCGTCCACGGCGATGCGTTCGCCGGGATGCACGGCGACCAGATCCCCGGCGCGAAGCTCCGCAACGGGCACGGAGCGTTCGCCCGAAGGGGTGATCACCGTGACGGTTTTCGGTTGCAGGCCCATCAGTTTCGCGATGGCCGTCGTCGTGCCGCGCTTCGCCCGCTCCTCAAGCAGCCGCCCCAGCAGGATGAAGGCGACGATGACGGCCGCCGACTCGAAATAGACGTGCGGCTCGATGCCCCTCGACAGCCAGAATTCCGGGAAAAACAGGTTGAAAAGGCTGAACAGATAGGCGATTCCGGTACTGACGGCAACCAGCGTATCCATGTTGGCCGCCCCGTGGCGGAGCTGTTTCCAGGCGTTGACGAAGAACTCCCGTCCCAGTCCGAAAACGACCGGGGTGGAGAGCGCCCACACGGCGTATTTCACGGCCGGAGCGTCCATGAACAGCATGCCTCCGGCCACAATCGGAAGACAAAGCCCCGCCGCCCAAAGAGTCCGCCGTTTGAGCGCCCGGTAATGCGCCGCACGGACGTGCGCCGCCTCGTCCTCCGCCAGGCCTTCCGCGTCGGTCAGCAGGTCGTAACCGGCCGCCTGCACGGCCCGCTTCAGCGTCCCGGGTGAGCACTCCCCCGGACGGTAGGCCACCCGCGCCGTAGCGGAAGCGTAGTTCACATGCGCAGACTCGACGCCCGGCAGGCCGTTGAGCGCCTTATCGACCCGGACGGCGCACGAAGCGCAGCTCATGCCTGCGACCGGGAACGTATTCGTGATGATCTTACTCTTTTCCATGGGAACAAAGGTAAGGTCCCGACACGCTCCGGGTGTTACAGAATTATGGATATGATTTATACCTACACTTCATCCAGCGGTTTCAGACCGCGTCCTTTCAGCCGGCGGAATTCAGTGGGCGACATCCCGGTCTGGGCGCGGAACTGGGCGCTGAGGTGCGCCACGCTCGAATAACGGAGTTTGTCGGCGATCTCGCTGACGGTCAGGTCGCCGTAGGCCAGCAGTTCCTTGACCCGCTCGATCCGCTGGGCGAGGAAGTATTTCTCGATGCTGATGCCGTTGACCTCAGAAAAGAGCTTGCTCAACGCACTGTAATCACGGTGGCAGCGTTCGCGCAGGTAATCCGACAGGTTGACTTTCGAGGCATCTTCGCTGTAATGCACCAATTCGATCACGGCCGTCCGGATCTGCTCGATGAGGCGCATCCGGCTGTCGTCGATCAGTTCGAACCCGTAGGCTTCGAGCAGTTTGCGGAACGCCTCCCGCTGCTCCCGGCCGGGCTTCTCCTGCACGACGACCGTTCCCAGTCCGACATCGAGGGGCGTGAACCCCGCTTTTTCGAGCAGCCGGGTGACGACCAGAATGCAGCGGTTGCAAACCATGTTTTTGATATGAAAGACGTTCTCCCGTTCCATAACCGCATTCGTTTTATCCGTAAATATAACACAAAAACGATTCCGTCCCGCCGACCGTCTTCCAGCCTTTCAGGTTCCGGCCGTTGAAAAGCGTCGGCCACGGGACCTGCGCTCCGACGAAGTTGCAGGGTCCCCAACAGTGCAAGAGTCTCTTTTTCCTATCAGTCGGGCAGTTTTGATCGTACGAATATAGTCTATTTTTTTCGGGTCTTCAGCCTGTCCCCCTGCAAAATTAACCTCTGACCCGCTCCGTATTCCGAAAAAGTTTCGTAACTTCGGCACAGCAAACCCATAGACGAAGCCATGAAACATGCGCACATCCTGCTGCTGCTCCCTTGCGGCATGCTGCCGCCGCTCGCCGGGGCGCAGCGCACGGAGCCGCCCGGCCGGTTCGACATCGCACCGGAATAACCACCCCGAAAACAAGCAAACCAACCAAAAACAACCATGAAGAAAACCGCAATCACCCTCTTTTTCCTGCTTCAGGCCGCGTGTCTGTTTTCGCAGATCCCCCGCCCGGAATATCCCCGCCCGCAGTTCGAGCGGACGGACTGGATCAACCTGAACGGCGAATGGACCTACACGTTCGATTTCGGCGCAAGCGGCCTGGAACGCGGCTACGCCGGCTCGAAGGGATTCGACGGCAAAATCATCGTGCCGTTCGCCCCGGAGAGCAAGCTCTCGGGCGTCGGCCACACGGACTTCATCGGCCGCATCTGGTACCAGCGTACGATCGACATTCCGGCAGACTGGTCGGGACGCAACGTGATGCTCAACTTCGGAGCCGTGTACTACACCTCCGAGGTGTATGTCGACGGCCGCTTCGTCGGACGCCACTTCGGAGGCAGCACGTCGTTCTCCTACGACATCACCGCATTCGTGAAGCCGGGCGGCAGCCACAGTCTGGTCGTCTTCGCCACGAGCGACCTGCGCAGCGGCAAACAGACTGCCGGCAAACAGTCGCTGCAATACGCCTCGCACAGTTGCGACTACACCCGCACGACAGGCATCTGGCAGACGGTGTGGATGGAGGCCGTGGCTCCCGAAGCCCTCGCACGCGTCCAAATGACGACCGACATCGACCAGCAGCAGCTGATCGTCGCCCCGCAGTTCTTCCGGGAAAGCCCGAACACGCTCCGGGTGACCCTTCGGGACGGCGGCAAGGTCGTCGGCACGCGGCAGGTCCGGGCGTCGAACAGCAGCGTCGTCGTCATCCCGGTCAAAAAGGCCCGGCTCTGGAGTCCCGAAGACCCGTTCCTCTACGACCTGACCTACGAGGTGGTCGCCCCCGACGGCCAGGTGCTCGACGCCGTGAAATCCTATGTCGGGATGCGCAAGGTCCACATCGAAGGCAACAAAATCTACCTCAACAACGAACCCTATTACCAGCGGCTGGTGCTCGACCAGGGTTTCTACCCCGACGGTATCTGGACCGCCCCGTCGGACGACGCCCTGCGCCGCGACATCGAGCTGGGACTGGCCGCCGGGTTCAACGGCGCACGCCTGCATCAGAAGGTTTTCGAGGAACGCTACTATTACTGGGCCGACAGACTCGGCTACATCACCTGGGGCGAAAGCCCCAGCTGGGGAATGGATGCCAACGACGTGGAAACGGCCCGCAACTTCCTCTCCGAGTGGGCCGAATGCGTGGTCCGCGACCGGAACCACCCCTCGCTGCTGACGTGGACGCCGATGAACGAGGAGTGGTGGCCCGACAACACGCAGTTCCCGCGCTTCGCCTCCGACGTCTACGACCTGACGGGGCGCCTCGACCCGACGCGCCCCGTCAACACCGTCAGCGGCGGCGCCGTCGTCAGGACCGACATCTGGGCCGTCCACAATTACGAGCAGAACCCGGCCAAACTGAAAGAGAAAATCTTCAGCGACGGCACGTTCTTCCATCCCCGCCTGCGGACGACCCGCGACCAGACGCGCAACATCGGATTCAACGAGGTGAAGGCGACCGCAAACTACGCCTGGCCGCAGTACGATGGCTCGTGCCCCTACCTGGTCGATGAATTCGGCGGCATCAAATGGGTGAAGGACCAGGAGAAGCAGGCCACGGATTCCCAGACCGAATCGTGGGGTTACGGACAGGCGCCCCGTACGCTCGAAGAGTTCTACACGCGGCTCGAAGGCCAGGTAGACGCGCTGCTCTCGCTCTCCGGACAGGTGTGGGGCTATTGCTACACCCAGCTCACGGACGTGGAACAGGAACAGAACGGCATCTATTGCTACGACCGCTCGGCCAAGTTCGACATGGACCGGATCAAGGCCATTTTCAGCAAACGCCCGGAACATCCCGCCCGATAACGCGCCGGACAGCCGCCCGCCCGAATGAAGCGCACCCCGAAATCCCTTTCCGGATTTTCGGGGTGCGCTTTTTATCCGGTTCGTCATCGTCCGCCCGCGGCAGAGCCTCGTGCACGAATGCGCCCGGAAACAGAAGGCGTCGCTGAATTTCTATTCGCGTGTTTTCCCGGTTTCAGAGTCTCGATATAAAGTATTCCTGCATATTCCAACGATATGCCCTTGATGAACGCTGCAATTGGAGATGCTTCATGTCGGTGCGTCGCACGGCGAGTGGCGGACGGTCCGACATGCGACCTTCTGTTTTCGGCACCATGAACTCCCGAAGGCAAAAAGCCACAGCGCCGGCACACTCCGCAATAGCAACCGACGGTTTTTAAATTATTCACGAAATATAAAAAAGTCTCCACGGAGTACGCGGAGACAATAGGTTGAAAACCTTCGGCATATAGCCTTATTGTGATAAGATGTAGAATTCTTACACCACAAATATAGTAAAAAAAGATGAATTTCTGCAATTTTTTATTTAATTTTACAGAAAACACTTTCTTCATATGGCAAAAGTATTGGGTTTGGACCTTGGCACCAACTCACTGGGATGGGCCCTTGTCGATGAATCGGAGAACGAATATACGCTGATTGACAAAGGTGTAGACATTTTCCAGGAGGGAGTTGCCCGCGACAAAAACAATGAAAAACCTGCCGTTCAGGATCGGACGAGCGCCCGGGCACTGCGCCGCCACTATTTCCGGCGGCGTCTGCGAAAAATCGAACTGCTCAAAATACTCATCCGTTACGACCTTTGCCCGCCGTTGCCCGAGGAGCTGTTGACCGCCTGGCAAAAAGAGAAACGTTACCCGCAGGACAATGAATTCCTCCGTTGGCAGCGAACCGACGACAATGGGGATCGAAATCCTTACCACGATCGTTATGTAGCCCTGTCCGAGCGTCTCGATCTCGGGAATCGCACACAGCGCTGGCTGCTTGGCCGGGCGCTTTATCATTTGGCACAGCGACGCGGATTCCTCAGCAATCGCAAGGAAGCAGGAAATGAGAAAGAAGACGGCACGGTCAAGGAGTGTATCAAAAATCTGTCGGCTGAAATAGCAGCGGCAGGGTGTCGGTACCTCGGAGAATATTTCTACGGACTGTACCAACACAAGGAACGAATCCGCGACAAATACACCTCGCGCAACGAACACTACCTGGCCGAGTTCAATGCCATCTGCGACCGGCAGCAATTGCCCGACGAATGGCGTAAGGCGCTGCATCGGGCAATCTTTTTCCAGCGCGACCTCAAATCGCAGAAGGGGTCAGTCGGCCGATGCACCTTCGAGCCGACGAAGAGTCGGTGCCCCGTTTCGCATCCCCGTTTTGAGGAGTTCCGGATGCTGTCGTTCGTCAACAACATCCGGATTACAGGACCGGGCGACAATGCTCCACGACCTTTGACACAGGAAGAGTTCGAGACGATTCGTTCGCTCTTCTTCCGGAAAAGCAAGCCTTATTTCGATTTCGAAGAGATCGCCCGCAGAATCGCCGGCAAAGGGAAATATGCCTGCAAAGAGGAGCGTACAGAAGCTCCTTATCGTTTCAATTTCGCCCGCACGGCCACCGTATCGGGATGCCCCGTCACGGCATCGCTGCAAGCGATCTTCGGAGACGACTGGATTACGGAGATTCGCAGCCTTTACCTGCTTGGAGCAGGAAAAAACGAGGACCAGATGTTGAATGACGTATGGCACGCCCTCTTTTCGTTCAACGACGAAGGTCGGCTGCGTAGCTGGGCCTGCGAAAAATTGCAACTCACGGATGAACAAGCCAAAGCGTTTGCAGCCATCAAACTCCCGCAGGATTACGCGGCGTTGAGCCTAAATGCCATCGGCAAGATTCTGGTCTATCTGCGCTGTGGCTATCGGTACGACGAGGCGGTATTCCTGGCCAACCTGCGGGCGGCACTTCCGAAGGAGGTCTATGCCGACGAAAGCCGTCGGCATGAAATCGAACAGGACATCGCCTCGCTGCTGCTTGACTACAAGCGAAATCCGTATAACAAGTTCGATTCAAAGGAGCACCGCATTGCCGACTATTTCAGCGATCATGGATTGGATGCCTCTCGTCTGATGCGTCTTTATCATCCCTCGAAAATCGAGACCTATCCGGATGCGCAACCCAAGGCAAATGGCATTCTGCAACTCGGCTCTCCACGTACTGCGACCATTCGCAACCCGATGGCCATGCGAGCCCTGTTCCGATTGCGCAACCTGATAAACACGCTGTTACGCGAAGGCAGGATCGACCGAGACACGAAGATCCGGATTGAATTCGCCCGCGGACTCAATGATGCGAACAGGCGGAAGGCCATCGAGCAGTATCAGCGGGAACGGGAGGTTGAGAATCGGAAATATGCCGAAGAGATCCACAGCCAGTATGCCGCCGAAACCGGCCGCGAGATAAAACCCTCGGACGACGAAGTGCTGAAATACCGGCTGTGGGAAGAACAGCAGCACGTCTGTCCCTATACCGGGCGGCAAATCCGCATTTCGGACTTCGTCGGGTCGGCTCCGGATTTCGACATCGAGCACACGCTCCCGCAGGCTCGCGGCGGCGATGACTCGCAGATGAACAAGACGCTCTGCGAAAATAGGTTCAACCGGGAGACAAAACGGGCGAAACTGCCGGCCGAGCTCTCCAACTATGCCGAGATTCTGGAGCGGATCGAATCGTTTGGCTGGCGGGAAAAAATGGAGAGTCTGCAAAAGCAGATTGAAGCCCAGGTTCGCAGGAGCAAAAGCGCAGCGATTAAATCCGAAAAGAACGACGCCATTCAGCGCCGCCACTATTTGCAGATGCAACTCGACTACTGGCGCGGGAAATACGAACGCTTCACCATGGCCGAGATTCCCGAAGGATTCAGCAATCGGCAGGGTGTTGACATCGGCATCATCGGAAAATATGCACGGCTCTATCTGAAGACGGTTTTTGACCGAATCTATACGGTCAAGGGTTCCACGACCGCCGCGTTCCGCAAGATGTGGGGACTGCAGGAGGAGTATGCCCGCAAGGAGCGCACGAACCACGTCCACCACTGCATCGACGCCATCACGATCGCCTGTATCGGCCGCCGGGAGTACGACCGCTGGGCGCAATACGTCGCCGACGAGGAGCGATACGGCTACGGCGAAAGCGGCAAACCCCGCTTCGAGAAACCCTGGCCGACCTTTACCGAAGATGTCAAGGCGGCGGCCGACGAACTGCTCGTTGCCCACCACACGCCCGACAACATGGCCAAACAGACGCGCAGGAAGTTACGGGTTCGCGGCCGGATAAAGCTGAATGCCGACGGGGAACCAATCTACCAGCAAGGAGACACGGCTCGCTGCCGGTTGCATCAGGATACCTTCTACGGCGCTATTAAGCAGGATGGAGAGATCCGCTATGTCATCCGCAAATCGCTCGCGCAGTTACAGCCGACGGACATCGACAAGATTATCGACGATGCAGTCCGGGATCGCGTACGGGAGGCAATCGACGAGGTCGGATTCAAGACGGCGATGAATCCCGATGAATACACGATCTGGATGAACCGGGAAAAGGGCATTCCCATCCGCAAGGTGCGGATCTTTGTCAGAAAGACGACCCTAATCCCGCTGGGGAACAAACAGCACCGGGACCGGTCCGACAAGGAATATAAACGGAAATATCTTGTCGCCAATGAAGGCAATTATTGCATGGCCGTCTATGAAGGCAAAGACAAAAAAGGTCGAACAGACCACTCCTTCGAAATTATCAGCAATCTGCAAGCCGCCGAATATTTCAAACGGAGCACCGACCGCAATGAACGTCACGACCTGGCACCGGTAGCCGACACAAACGGCTATCCGCTAAAATATCTTCTGAAAACGGGGTCCATGGTCCTGTTTTATGAAAATACCCCGGCAGAACTTTATGAATGTACCCGCAAGGAGTTGGTAAAACGACTGTACAAGGTAACAGCAATGGCTGCAGAAGGACGGGTACAGTTCCTCTTTCATCAGGAGGCCCGAGATCAGAAAACGCTTACCGCCCTATATGGAGCTGGGGCTTCTCAATTCTGCCAATCCAATCCATCACCGAAATTGCGCCTCAGCGTTTCCAATTTTAACATGCTGGTGGAAGGTTATGATTTCGAACTGACCGCAACGGGCGAGATAAAATTCAAAGATGACCGGCCATGCTGAAACGAACCTTGTTTTTTTCAACGCCATACTGTTTGAGCCTGCGCAACGACCAGATGATCATCCACACGCGCGAGGCCCCCGACCAACGGAAAAGCATCCCGATCGAGGATATCGGCTTCGTGGTGCTGGAGGACCAACAAACCTCAATCACCCTGCCGTTGCTCAATGCACTGTCGGACAACAACGTGGCAGTTATCCTGTGCGGAGAGAACCGAATGCCGAACGCCATGTTGATGAATTTGGATTCAAACAGAACGCAAGGTGAACATTATCGGATGCAGATCGCTGCATCTGAACCGCTGAAGAAGGGCCTTTGGAAACAGATCGTCGAAACCAAAATCCGCAACCAGGCTGCCTTGCTGCGGAAGCTGGGGTATGACGGAAACAAACTGAAACCCTGCTACATGAATGTCAAGAGCGCCGACGCCGACAACCGGGAGGGCATAGCAGCGAGAATCTACTGGTCAGAACTGTTCGGTGCCGAATTTTACCGTTCCCGCGAAGGTTCGCCGCCCAACAACCTGCTCAATTACGGCTATACGATCCTGCGAGCCGCCGTGGCCCGTGCGATCATGGGTTCCGGACTGTTCCCAGCATTCGGGATCTTCCATCGGAATCGTTACAACTCCTTTCCGCTGGCCGATGACGTAATGGAACCCTATCGACCGTATGTCGACGAATTGGTCTACCAACTTTACAGAAATGGGAATACACAACTGACCAAAAAGGTGAAAGGCGAACTGTTGCGGCTCCTGTTTGTCGATACTCGTTTCGACAAGGTTGTGCGACCTCTCGAAGTAGGACTTATGTTTTCAGCCTCTTCCCTGGCTAAATGCTTTGCTGGAACCCAAAAAAAGATTGCATATCCTTTATTGGAGTAGTCGAATGTCAGAAGTACGCTTGAATGCTTATCGAATCATGTGGTTGTTTGTCTTTTTTGATTTGCCAACCAATACAAAAACGGAGCGACGTCATGCGGTGCAATTTCGCAAGGCGTTGGAAAAAGATGGTTTCACAATGATGCAGTATTCAGTCTATGTGCGCCATTGTGCATCGAAGGAGAATATGCAGGTTCACATTAAGCGGGTTCGACGATCGATGCCTCCGACAGGATTTACAAGTATTCTTGCTGTAACGGACAAACAGTATGGAGACATATTAAATTTTTGGGGTAAAAGCGAACGAGCAAAACCGGAAATTCCGCAACAATTGGAATTTTTCTGATAAATCGTTATTTTCGTTCTTTGAAATACGGAAAATGCATCAAACTGGCTTCGTCGGAACACCCGATCGTATTTTTATAGTGGCAGACAGCCCGTAAGTAACACTTTATCAATCAATATGAGGCCCGACGTTGTGGTTTGATGTAGAATTTCGATAAGATACAACTCGCCTCGCGGATAAACTCGCCACCCTCTTGTTGTGGTTTGATGTAGAATTTCGATAAGATACAACTCCCTATGTCTCACAGACGAGGGGCGAGTTGTTGTGGTTTGATGTAGAATTTCGATAAGATACAACGCGAATAAATTAAAGATCCCCGGGGCCAAAGTTGTGGTTTGATGTAGAATTTCGATAAGATACAACTTTGAGTAGATCCCCAGCCATCGCCGGAAGTTGTGGTTTGATGTAGAATTTCGATAAGATACAACTGCCGGCGTTCCTAATCGCGTCTGCTTTCTGTTGTGGTTTGATGTAGAATTTCGATAAGATACAACGACTACTTGAGCCGAATGATCGGAGAAGCAGTTGTGGTTTGATGTAGAATTTCGATAAGATACAACACGAATGGCCGATTTTATGCCGAATGCGCTGTTGTGGTTTGATGTAGAATTTCGATAAGATACAACTTCGCCGGTTCCTGGCCGTGCTCGGTCTTAGTTGTGGTTTGATGTAGAATTTCGATAAGATACAACGAACCCTGGAAGCGTAACACTGAGCGACGAGTTGTGGTTTGATGTAGAATTTCGATAAGATACAACAGGTAATACTTTCGGTATTTTGGCGATACAGTTGTGGTTTGATGTAGAATTTCGATAAGATACAACCTTGACGTTTTCTTCGTAAACGCTACATAGTTGTGGTTTGATGTAGAATTTCGATAAGATACAACAACGCATATTTATTCAGTTCAGCGGCCAAGTTGTGGTTTGATGTAGAATTTCGATAAGATACAACACAATATGCGAGTTCACGCTCGAGTCGAAGTTGTGGTTTGATGTAGAATTTCGATAAGATACAACTGCATACCGAGAAAATAGAGGCTCTTAAAGGTTGTGGTTTGATGTAGAATTTCGATAAGATACAACCTTATCCGGCGGTCTTTGATCGGGCCGCCGGTTGTGGTTTGATGTAGAATTTCGATAAGATACAACGACATAGTGGCGTTAACGCCAACACCGGAGTTGTGGTTTGATGTAGAATTTCGATAAGATACAACTCTTACGTTTTTATGTTCTTTTAGTCCAAGTTGTGGTTTGATGTAGAATTTCGATAAGATACAACCGCCACTTCTTCTCGCAAGATGCCTGATTTGTTGTGGTTTGATGTAGAATTTCGATAAGATACAACGAGGGAAGGCCACCGGGGCCTCCGGCGAAGTTGTGGTTTGATGTAGAATTTCGATAAGATACAACATATGTTTCTCTACAGGATACGGCGGAATTGTTGTGGTTTGATGTAGAATTTCGATAAGATACAACAGCCGCTGCCGGTCTACGGCCGGGGCGAAGTTGTGGTTTGATGTAGAATTTCGATAAGATACAACTGCCACGTCCACGAGGAGTTTTCGCTCGAAGTTGTGGTTTGATGTAGAATTTCGATAAGATACAACGGACGCCATCCACGACCTGAACGACATCAAGTTGTGGTTTGATGTAGAATTTCGATAAGATACAACTTTTTTCGTTGGCATGTCGATGTCGAGCAAGTTGTGGTTTGATGTAGAATTTCGATAAGATACAACTCCCGCGGGCGTAGATATGTGCTCGATACAGTTGTGGTTTGATGTAGAATTTCGATAAGATACAACGTCGCTACCAATAACCTCTAACCATTCAAGTTGTGGTTTGATGTAGAATTTCGATAAGATACAACCCACTCGGATCATAGCGAGTCGTGAGCGAAGTTGTGGTTTGATGTAGAATTTCGATAAGATACAACTTCTACCCCATTCAGGCCGCTGCCGACACGGTTGTGGTTTGATGTAGAATTTCGATAAGATACAACGCAAGACCCATCAATTTCTCATGAATCTGAGTTGTGGTTTGATGTAGAATTTCGATAAGATACAACAACCGCTCAACACACAAAGACACAATACGAGTTGTGGTTTGATGTAGAATTTCGATAAGATACAACTGCGGAGTTTCGCGCGTTACCTTACGCCGAGTTGTGGTTTGATGTAGAATTTCGATAAGATACAACCAGGGCGTCGGTCGACATGTTGACCGCTCCGTTGTGGTTTGATGTAGAATTTCGATAAGATACAACCGATGGTTTCGTCGTCCATTCCGGGAATGCGTTGTGGTTTGATGTAGAATTTCGATAAGATACAACTTTTCCACGAACGACATTGCCGCAACTACGGTTGTGGTTTGATGTAGAATTTCGATAAGATACAACCGAAGTGCGAACCGAGATAACACGCCAATAGTTGTGGTTTGATGTAGAATTTCGATAAGATACAACGCGACCCGATGCTGAACAGCACCGGATCGAGTTGTGGTTTGATGTAGAATTTCGATAAGATACAACGGCGAGTTCTTCGGACTTCTCGAAACGATCGTTGTGGTTTGATGTAGAATTTCAATAAGATACAACCGGCAGTATTGGAATGCTG
>ERZ825896.2304-NODE-2304-length-18708-cov-36.628156_pt1 | contig 18708 bp, 15 predicted proteins | sample MGYA00519858_ERZ825896 | MGnify/ENA primary metagenome ERZ825896 (study PRJEB31778, sample SAMEA3449214) | human gut metagenome | biome: human gut; feature: human-associated habitat; material: faeces | place: United Kingdom | collected 2010/2012 ...
TAGCGTGCTTGAATGGGGTTCAAGAGGCCGGAAGTTCGAATCTTCTCACCCAGACATCGAAGCGATTGCAAAATCGCTTCTTTTTTTGTACTTTCGGGCGGATTTTCGTCTATTATGGTTGAAATTCATGCCGCATAGCACATGATTTTGCAAGCAGCACAGATTCCGTTGCTTACGAGCTTCTGCGCCTTTTCCTCCCCGAAAACCGCATTTTCGCCTATTTTCACGCCGTTTCAGGGGGCAATGGGGTTATAACGGGGTTATAAAATTTGCCCGGAATGCCTTGAAATCAGCCGCTTTCAGGGACATGCCGCTGTACCGACGGGGTTATAAAATTGCGGGAATTCGTCGGCGCTCTCTCATTCGGCGGCGGAATCCACTTCCAAGCGGGTCAGGTAATTGACCATCTTCGCGGCATCCGTCCGCTCCTGCTCCTTGTCCAGCTTCGTGTAGATGGCAAGAATCATGTCAGCATCGGCGTGTCCCATCCAGCTTTGCAGCGTTTTGAGCGGCACTTGCGCGTAGTACGCTCTTGTGCAGAACTCCACGCGGAAATCGTGGCAGCGGATGTTGATTTCCTTCCACGGCGGCAGCTTGCCCTCCGCCAAGAGCTGCTTCTGCTCGTTGGTTTTGCCGTACCAGCGCTTGTGGATGCCGTTGAGCTTCGTCTCCAAGAAGGTGATGTACGACTCGTACTTGCACGCGAAGGCGGACTGCGACATGATGCCGCCGTTCTCCTTGTGGCAAACCAGCCCGTGCCGCCCTTTCAGCGCCTCTTCCAGCGGAGGAAGCAGCGGCACAGTGCGGATGGCGGAAGCGGTTTTGCCCTTCGTGAGCTTCGGGCGATTGCCTTCGCTGAACGACACAGCGCCGCGGACTGCAATTGTCTTTTTCTCGAAATCCACATCGCGGTCGATGTTCAGGTGGAGCATTTCTCCCCTGCGGAAGCCGGTGTAGAGCATCACCATCGCCGCCAGACCGAAGTCGTGTTCCTGCCATGTACTGCGAATCAGCGCGCGTTCCCACGGCTCCAAGCAGCGGTGTCCGCCCGTTTTCTTGCATTTGGGACGCTGTACGCCCGCCATCGGATTGCGAATCAGCGCACCGTTGGACACGGCGTTGCGGAAGATGCCGTTCATGAGCGAGGCAAACTTGCTCACATAGGACGAGGAATAGCAGCTCAGCTTGTTGAATATGGCCTGCAAGTCGTTCGCGTTGATGTCGCAGATGAACCGCTTCCGCGTATGGTCGGCGGCAAAGCGAATCATGCTGGCGTACTGCTTCTGCAATGGCACGCTGCAATCGGAGCGGTAAATTTCCAGCCAATTCAGCGCATAATCCAAAAAGGTAATGCCTTCGAGGTCGTGGCTGAGCCCCATTTGCTCTTTCTGCTTGTACGCATCGCGTGCTTTCATGGCTTCCGCCTGCGTTTTGCCGTAAAACTGCTTGTCGTGGTACTTCACCTTGAAGTAACCGTCGGTACGTTGGGTTAATTTCTGACGAGGCATTGATGTTCCTCCTTATCAATCGCCCCGTGCTGCGTATGCTGATTCAATTGTCAAGGTGCTACGATGATCATAGCACACATCACAGCACGGGGCAAGTACATTTTGCGAAAAAATTCAGATGACAGCAATCGGCGGCTGACCATCCAGCCAGCGCTGAAGCCCTTCCCGGTTGATGAGAATCCTGCTGCCGATGCTGAACGCGGGAAAGCCTGATTTTCGCACCAGCTTTCGCGCCGTGGGCAGGGAAATGTGCAGCTCGTCTGCCAATTCCGCCATCGTCAGCGTCATCTTGGGGACTTTGTGCGCGGATTCTGCTTGATTTTCGTCCGCCCGATCGTCCGCCGGAACGCGATTGAACATTCTTTCACCTCCGAAATGGAGACGCAGCGCGGTTGACACATCCGACATGCTGACACGCGGATGGTGAACCTTTTTCTGCGTCTCTTCTATATTGAAACAATTTGTTTTGCTTAATTGGATATGTCCGGCATGTCAAGCCGCGAAACACCTTGCCGCAGCGGGGATTCCGCGACATATTCCCTGACATTCGGACGACAGGCGGCGTGTCAGAAAGGGGGGATTCTCTCCCAGCCATACTGCCGCCCATACTTGGCAAACTTGCGGGCATTGCGGAACTTCTGCCAGCCGCTGATTTCGCCGCTGGCAATCCCGCTGTCCACAATTTCGCGGATTTCGCGCGTTTCGTAATTCTTAGGCTCATCAAGCGGATGCGCCAGACATTCCCGGTAAATCTGCAAAGTACAGACCTTGTCCTGCTCGAACGTCTCGAACCATGCGTAGATGCGCCCCGCCAGCGTATCCTCCTGACAATAATCCTGCTGCTGTTTGCGCAGTGCCTCTTCATCCGCCTTGGACAGATGCGTGCTGTACACGCCGGACTTGTACTGCACCATGATTTCCGCCCACAGCTGCTCGAAATAGTGTCGAGATTCCGCCGGATTATCAAGAATATGACAGTCGGCTTTCGACGCATCCACCGTCACCGGGAGAAAGCGCCGATTGCCGCTTCTGTCCAAAGGCAGGAAATCCATGCGGTTGGTCGTGCCGGCGAACACGCTCTGCCGGGGATGATCGCCGCCGTATCGGTCATATGCCATCCGCAGAAAATCCTTGTCGCGGCTGAGAAAAGACTTGATTTCCTCGATGCTTTTGGCGTTCGCCGTCGCGACCATCTCCGAAAGTTCGCAAATCCAATGACCGTTGAGCCGGTGGTAAATTTCCTTGTCGTCCAATTTGCTGACATCGTCCGTGAACCATTCCGGCTCCAGCGCCAGAAAGCGGATGAAGGTGGTTTTGCCAGCGCCCTGCCCGCCCACCAGCACCAGCATCAGCTCAAACTTGCAGCCGGGATGAAACACCCGGTTCACCGCGCCGAGCATGAATATGCGCAGGTACTTTTCGTTCGTGTCGCTCACTTCCGCGCCAAGGAAATGGTGCAGCGCCATCCGAACGCGCGGCACACCATCCCAGACGAGACGGTTCAGCCTGTCCCGCACCGGATGGAACGCCTGCGCGGTGGACACGATGTTCAGCGCCGGATAAATCAGCTTTTCCGACCGCAGCCCGTAGTGTTCTTCCAGATACAGCCGCAGGAACGCAACATCCATGTCGTCAATCATGTCGCTTTTCCGCGTCCACCAGACGGGGCGGGTCATCGACATGCGCTCCTTGAACAGATTTCTGCGGATGTTCCCGGCAAAAACCGGATCATGGGTCAGCGCCGTGACAAAGTTTTGCAGCGTATTGCGCACCTCGCCGCCAGCGGTGCGGGTCAACTTGGCTTGTACAGATTGGTAGGCGGCGGCCATCTGGTCGTCCGGCATCGGCGGCGACCAGTCGATTTTCGTCGTTTCGCTCATGTATTTCTCCTTGCAATGCTTATCGCGCCCACGCATCGGGGCGCTTCTTCGGATAGGCATCATCCCGCAGTTTGGGGCGCAGCTTTTCCACCACAGCTGGGCGCGCCGTCTCCGCAATGCTGCATTTCATGATTTCGTTCATCGCGGGCGACAGCAGCCGTCGCCGCACGTCGTCCGCCATCGAAAGCAGCGCGCTGAACACATCCTCCCTCGCTTTGCCCAGCCACGTTTCCACCACGCCGATGAAGGGAACGCCAAGCCCACTGCTGGGCGACTTTGCCGCTCGAATGGTGCGGTCAACGCCCGCCGCCGCTTTATCCAGCGCCGTTTGGCTCACGCTCTCGCTGACGGCGGTCACGGCTTTTTCGTAGCAAATGTCCGTGACCTGTTCAATCAGCAAATCCACATCGGACAGGCGGAACAGCTTCGTGTCCAGCTCGGCATCCTTCTCGGCAATCTGCGCGGTCAAGGTCTGAATCTGCTGATTCTGCGCGGTCAGCTGCTTCTGCTGATTCCGGATAGTTTCGAGCTGCTTGGCAATGATGTAATCCAGCTTTTCCAGATGCGTCTTGCCGCCGTACTTTACCTGCTCCTCAATGTCCAAGCCGTGCGCCTTCGCGATTTCAATCAGCATCAGCCGATTCATCGCGTCGAAGGTGATTTTGCGGTTGTTGTAGCGTCCCGGCGGCTTGTCCGGCTGCGGCAGCGGAATGCCCATGAGCGCCAGCGCCTTTTCCTGCTTCGGCTCGACCTCGCCGTACTTGTTCACATAGTCGAAGCAATGGCGCTCCTGAATGTGCACCGTCGTTTCGTCGCAGTGCATTGCCCAGTCCAGCATGTGGACGTGTTTGCCGTAGCGTTCCTCGAACTGCTGCTTGAACGCCGTGAAAATGTCCAGCAGCTGCTCCGGCGTCGCACCGATGCCCTCTTTGCCGAACTGGAAGATGGTTTCTTCCGGGCAGGTGCGCTTGTCGCGGCGAATCTGCTCCACGGTTCGGTTGCGCTCCGTGTGGCGGCGCTGGGCGTTGCGCGTGCACTGCCCGGCGACATAATCGGAATAATGCCGCTCGTAAAAGATTCGCTCGACCTCCTCAAAGGAAGGAACGTCGGCGCGCTTTTCGTCCGTGCGCATTCCATTCAGCCAGTCCCAATAGACGTTCTCCTGCGTTTTCGCCGGATGGATGTGTTCGGCGTGGGTTACGTCAAAATTGCGGTCATTGTGCTTGGTGGTGAACACACCGTTCTTTCCGGCACGACCGTTGTGCCGGGTTGCTCTGATTTTGCTCGTATGTACCTCCTTGCTTGCGGGCGGCGGGAGCGCAGCGACCGGTTCCCTCTGATTGCGGCAGAGACTACCCACTACAAAGTGACGCACAGCATCACTTTTTCGGTCGGCGCGCCTCCCTGTGGGTCAAAGGCTTCGCCTCTGAACACTGACCAAAGCGCTCCGCCTCTGGACTCCGGCAGGTTTGCCGCCCGCTGAGTGCTCATTCCTGCCTGCTGATGACTGGTGCGCATTTGATGCCGTCTGATGCCATCCAAGTCTCTCCGTGCATCAGCAGAAAGAAATTTGGTGCGTTTCCGCATCAGCTGCCCATCATGTCCAGCAGATTGTCGAGGTCGGTCTCGTCCGGCGCGTTCGCGTCCTTCAATGTCTCTGCCGGTGTTTGCTCAGCGCATCGAAGCAGCGATGCTGCCAGCTCCTCGCGGACAATGCTGCGGATTTCCTCCCGCTGCTGATGATCGAAGCAGCCTTGCCGCGCCTGCCCATAGTGCGCATTGACCGCCGCCACGATAGCATCTGCATAGCGCAAGTGCTGTTCTTCCCGCACTTGACGCAGCAGCCGCAGCGCTTCCCGGTCGGCGGGTTTCTCCGCGTAGAGGCGAATCGTCGTGCGCAGAATCTCTTTCACCGCGCCCTCGCCTCACGCTGTAAACGCCGCTCCGCCAGATACTCATACCCCTTGGCGGAGGCGTGAATATCACCGATGATGGTCACGCGATTGGGGTCATACTGCCCGAAGTTGCGAATCAGGCAACCGCCGCCGCCCACAATCCACAGCCGCATCGTCTTGGGGTCGTATTCATGCTCGCGCAGTTTGCGCATGATTTCCGCCGCATAATCCGCCGCGGCTTCGCGGATGACCTGCACATATTCGGGTGCAACATCAGCCGTGCCCTCGCGCATCACCTGCTCGATGGTCACGTCCGGCACGGTTCGCCCGCAGAGCCGCGTCAAGGCTTCCCGCGCCTTCAGCACGCACTGGTAAGTGCCGTACTTCTCCGTGAAGCACTGCTCCAGCACCGGCTTGCGGTCGTTAATCGCCATGACAATCATGGTGCCGTTTCCAATATCGCACAGCATGTTCGCCCCGGTGAATTTCCGCAGTTCGGAAATGACGGCGGAATAGCCCTGTGCGTACACGTCCACGCCGACCAAATCGACATGGTAGTCGATGCCGCGCCAGTTGAAATCCACATGGCGGTTTTGCGACAGATAGGCGCGGAACTGCTCGCGCTGGTCGCCGACCCATGTCAGCGGAAGTCCAACCGCCAGATGAACAGCCGCCGTGGTCAGCTGATTGCACCACAGCTCCTGCCCGATGCCCGCCAGCGTCAGCAGGTAGTGATCCTGATTGCCGACCTTATCCAGCGTGAACTCCCGATGCCCCGCGCCGATGACGTAATACTTGCCATCGTACACCAGCACGTCCTGCGCGTGCGCCGGTTCAGCCCCGCAGCAAGTAACGCTCGCCGGAAAAATGCCGTTCGCCGTCTTGATGTTCCCGTAGCCGTTATCCAGCCCGATGATGTTGATTTTGCCGAATACCTTCATATACGCCTCACTTTCTCCGCGTTTGCGGCAACAAAATAGACAGGCTGCGAGTGCAGTCTGCCTGCGAAAATTGGGGTCAGTTGCTGGCAATCAAGGCGACCGCCTCCTTTCAAAATGCGCAGCGGGTAATCGAGTAGGAGTCTCCCCTAAATAAATAGTAGAGCCGCCCTCTCACACCACCGTGCGTACCGATCGGTACACGGCGGTTCAATCGCATGAGTGCAAGGACTCGTAGCAGTTGAGGATACTAAAATATCCTGCTGCTGCGAGTCTTTCGTTTGTAATGGAACACGCTAATACCGGGCTTCCTGCGATTCGCCAGTAGCCCAATCGGGAATTCCCCCACTGGTATGCCTTGTCCGCTGGAATTCCCAGCTTCCTTAAGTTGGCCACCTTCGTTCGGGGCTTCTTCCATTGCTTCCAGATGTACATACGAAACCTGCGCCGCAACCATTCATCCCAAGACTTCATCATCCGCTTCATCTCGGCTACATGGAAGTAGCCAAGCCATCCGCGGATGAACACTTTCACTTCCGCCATCACTCTGCGGACGTTGCATCCGCGGTTGCGCTCGGTCAGCAGTTTCAGCTTTTCCTTTGCCTTGTTCAGCGGCTTTCGGTGCGCACGGATGTAGATGCCGCTTCCATTCCTCCCTATGCAGAATCCAAGAAACTTGAACTCCTTCACTGCGAAGATGCTGGTCACTTTGCTCTTCTCCGTGTTCATTTTCAGTTTCAGCTTTCCTTCCAGATACTTCCGGCTCGATTCCATCAGCTGCTCCGCAGCTCGTTTGCTCTTGGCAAACACCACGATGTCGTCTGCATACCTCACCGTCTTTACCCCTCGGCTGTGCATCTCCCAATCAAATTCGTTGAGGTAGATGTTCGCCAGCAGTGGTGACAGCGGTCCGCCCTGCGGCGAACCTTCTTCGGTTTTGCTTACTACACCATTTTCCATTACCCCGCTTTTCAGATACTTCTTGATGATACGCAGTACTCGCATGTCCTGTATCTTCCGGTGCAACAGATTCATGAGCAGTTCGTGATTCAGCGTATCGAAATACTTGGACAAGTCCACCGATACTGCGTATCTGTATCCTGCTTCCGCATATTCCTTTACTTTCTGAATCGCCTGCTGACCGCTCCGTTTCGGTCGGTATCCGTAGCTGCTGTCTGAAAATTGCGGTTCCCATATGTTTTGCAGCTTCTGTGCGATTCCCTGCTGTATCACTCGGTCTACTACCGTCGGGATTCCCAGTTTTCGCACGCCGCCATCCGGTTTCGGGATTTCCTTTCGCCGCACCGGGCTTGGCTCGTAGCTTCCGTCTCGGATACTCTGCAAAAGTTCCTCCCTATGTTCCTTCAACCACGGCAGCGCTTCTTCTACGCTCATTCCGTCGATTCCTGCTGCTCCGTGGTTGCTCTTGACCCGCTTATACGCTCTGTTCAGGTTATCCCTGTCCAGTATCGCTTCCAGCAGGTCGCTTGCGCCGTCTCGTTCTTTCCCTTCGCTGCGGTCTGTGCTCCGCGCTTCTGCATACCCTTGGTGTTCCACACTTTCTCTTTGCAGGAAGCCCTCGTTTCCTCGGTTTTCTGCTTTCATCACACTGACCTCCTTCCGGTCTTTATTTGAGACTTACGATTGTTCAGCCCTTCCCTTGAAAAAAACTTTCAAGGTACTATGGCTTCGGCTGACTTCTTGCAGTTCGTTGTTACTGCGGCTTTCGGATTCTCCTACTTCCCGTCTGCAAGACCTCCCCGGGTAAGCGCAACAGCTTTCCTCCCACATAACCGCCACATTTACCGCACGGGATTCGGGCAGCATTGGACTTCGTGTTGTCTAGCACACTCGTCCGTCCCTGTACGGCCTACTATGTGATTTCTGTTCGTCGGTTCAGGAGTTTGCCCGCCAGCATTTTTTTCCCTGCTGACATCCGGCTTCCTTCAGATTCCACCTCACAATGGACACCCTTGCCTTCGGCTAACGCTTCCTACTGCCGAGCGCGTTGTGGTCTCTCACCACTTAGTTGTTGCTCATGCCGGGCGCACCAGAAAAAGGCAGTCAGCATGACGCTGATTGCCTCGGTCGGTGGCTGCGAACTTCCGACGATACTATCATAGCACAGGTTTATTTGCTAAAGCGTGCTATTTTGTGCTGTTTCGTCTTGTTTTGTCTTGTTCGCTGCTAATTTGTCCTGTTGGGTGCTATGCGCTGCTGGTTGTGGGTGCAGCGGGGGTGATGTGTTATCAAGTAGGTGGGCTGGTGGCGGAGGTGCTTGGTAACACGTATATAGTATAGCACAGATTTTTTTCTCAAACTTTCTCAAAGCTTCTCATTTCTTCTCATTCCTTCTCAAAGTTTCTCAACTTTTTGAGGGGGATGGCGTTTTGAAGCTGTTGATGACTGTTTCTGTAATTACAGAAGAATTTGTCTCACAATATTCGATTTGCGCGGCATTTTGGTTGACTTTCTTCTATAATTGTAGTATACTGATTTTGACTACAAGAATTATCTCGTTGATAAGAGAGGTGCGTCGCATGGAATTAGCCTTTTCCAAGGGGCTTTATGAAAAAAGCGCGCTGCTGAAAGCCGCCTACTCCTTCACGGAGGTCGCGTATCTGCACTTGTCGCAAGATGATAAGAATTGGTACGTTTCGTGGCATAATAAGCCCGGTGAAACGCTGCCATCAGAAGCATTCGAGAACGCCCTCATCGAGCAGCAGCTGCGGAAGGAGTTGCTCCATGAGAGCCGCGATTTACGCACGGTGCTGCTCGCACGGGCAATGGCCTCCACGCTGGTTGAAACCTCCCAGACTGCGGACGAAACGCTTAGCAATCCTGCCGTTTCTGCCGATACGCCGTTTTCGAATGACATTTTGAAGGGATGGTTCGAGCAAAATGCTGACGATACCGTTTGACCTCTCCATTTATTCGCAAGCCGCCATCCATGACGCATTGCTGGCATATCGTGCATTTTGCCAGATTACCGCGAAGTTCACAGAAAATCAGTGCATTTGCACGCTGCGCCAAAGCAAATATGACATGCAGCAGACCGCGTATGAGTTTGCGAATTATGTGCTGTCATCCACCGTTCAGAAAGAGGGAACATGATGCCGCTGCCGGATGTTCTTTTGCTTGCACTTTGCGTTGGCATTGGCGGTGTTTGTGCTGCTGCGGATTGCCGAGTGAAGCGTGTTCCGAATCGGATTTTGCTGATTGGCTGCCTTGCCGCCGCCATATTGCAGGCCGTTCGCCTGTGCTTCTTTCCCAGCGAGCAGGCGCTGCCGTGGCTGTTCAGCATGATTGCGGCGGATGTTATGGCTGTTCTGCTGTATGCAGGGCATCTTTGGGGCGCTGGCGACAGCAAGCTGTTTGCGTTCTCTTATTTGTGCTTCCCAATTTCGCTGCTGAGTGACAGCACATTGACCAACAGCTTTCTGCCCTATATTTTCATTTTTTTGCCCGCATTTTTCTGGACAGTGGTGGATAGCATCCACCAAGCAATTTTGCGGAAAGAGAAGTTCCACATGCCGCACGATTGGCGCGCTGAGCTAAAAGGCTACGTTTGGGTTCTCTTGGAGGTTGTTGCTTTTCAGCATCTATCCACCTTGATTTTGCCTGAATTTTTCGAGCAGAATCCACTGGTTCACGCCGCCATCTCCATGATATATGCCTATCTTTGCAGCACATCCGGCTTCTTCAAGCGGCCTATCTGCATTGCCGTTCACGGAGCGGCACTCCTTGTTGCAATGTACCTCTTTCCCGTGCAGTTTTCATTTGCTTCTGTGAATTGGTGGATTTACCTGCTCGTGCCCGCCATTCTCCTGCTGCAATCGTGGTCTGCGCAGTATAATTATGAAAGGATCCCCACAAGCAGCGTGCAGGCTGGGCAGATTCTGTCCGCCGGTACGGTGCTGCAATTTCTGCCCTCGCGAATCCAGAACCTCCCCCGAAACACTGCGGAGGACATGAGCGCCCGATTAAGCGCAGCCGAAGCGGAGGCAGTTCGGCGCTGGGGAAACAGCAAGCAGGGCAAGGCGGATGTTGTCATCGTCCGCAAAATTCCTTTTGCTCCGCTGATTGCGCTGGGCTTTGCAGTATTCTACCTGTTCCAGCTGGTGAGGTGATGTTCTATGCTGTTTCCATTGATTGAAGAGAACGATGACCTGACCGTATTCATGACCGAATCGTGCAACTCCAATTGCGTGATGTGTCCCATGAGCCGCGATTCCCGCAAGCGTGGAAATCACTGTTCGGATGAAGCATGGGCAGAAGCGCTGGCATTGCTTCACAAGCGGCGGTATCGCCACATTTCCATCACAGGCGGCGAACCCTTTCTGATGGCGGAGCGGCTGCTTTCGTTGATGTGCACGCTGCGGGATACACAGGCCGATACGCCTGTTCTGCTGCTGACGAACGGCCGTGCGCTCTGCCTGCCGCAGATTCAATCACAGCTCAAAGAGCTTCTTGATGTGCACGACCGTTTCGGCATTCCGATTCATGGCAGCAATGCCGTGCTTCATGATGCAATCACGCAATCGCCCGGCAGTTTTGCGCAGACCATTGCCGGACTGCATTTTCTTGCCGATTCTCCTGCTGATATTGAAATCCGCATTGTATGCAGCGCACTCAATCAAGATGATTTGAGCAGCATTTGCTGGATGCTCTGCCACAGCGGTTTGCGGATTACCTGCGTCAATTTCATCGCAATGGAGATGACAGGGAGCGCTGCCTATCACCGCGACCAAATTTGGATTCCTTATGAAGAGATTTACCCGCTCATTGAGCCGGGAATTTTCCAGCTTTTGTCGCATGGAATCGATGTGAATCTGTATGATTTTCCACTCTGTGCCTTGCCTGAACATGCATGGCCGTTAGCCAAGCGGAGCATTTCGCCTTGGAAAATCCGCTATGATGAAAAATGCAGTCAATGCGCTGTCCGCGATGCTTGCGGCGGTATGTTTTACTCCACTTATCTGCTTCACTTGTTTCCTGTACAGCCTATTGGAAAGAGGGTGCTTGATTGAACGGCAGTTTCCGATTTGCGCGCTTCCATGACCAGTTTCTGCTGACGAATGATGCAGGTCGCTTCGCCTTTCTTCCGCCGGAGGATTTTTCCCGGTTCGTGCATCATCAGCTTCCACATGACAGCGAAACGTGGCAGCGGCTGCAGGAGAATTTCTTCTGCTATGATACAGACCGCGAAGTGTATCTGCGCAGCGTAATGGCTGCAGTTCGCGAAAATCATGCCCATCTATTTTCACCCACAAGCCTGTTTATCCTTGCTGTTACAAATCGCTGCAACAATGCTTGCGTTTATTGTCAGGCGAACGGCGGCGCAAAATGTGCTGACTTGGACATACCGACCGCGCGAAAAATCATTGACCGCATTGCCGCGTCCCCAGCAAAGCACCTTACCATCGAATTTCAAGGCGGCGAGCCGCTTATGAACTTCCCAATCTTGCAGGAGGTCGTTCGTTACAGCCGCGAAAAGCTGAACGGCAAGGACGTTTCCTTCGCACTGGTCAGCAATCTCTCCTTGGTCACGGAGGAGGTGGCGGATTGGATTGCGGAGAACAATATCTCCGTATCCACCTCCTTGGACGGGCCAAAGTTCCTCCATGATTTGCAGCGTCCGCGCAAAGACCGCGACAGTTCTTACGAGGCAATGCTGCGAGGACTGGCACGCCTGCGAGTGCGGAATCGCTCTGTTGGTGCGATTCAGACGACAACGCGGGCCGCGCTCCCATATGCCCGTGAAATCGTTGAAACATATGCTTCATTAGGCTTTCAATCCGTATTTCTCCGCCCGCTAACTTGCCTTGGTGCAGCAAAACGACGCTGGAACGAAATCGGATATACGCCGGAAGAGTTTTTAGCCTTCTACCGCGAAGGACTGCAAGCGGTATTTGAGCTGAATCACCAAGGCACTTTCTTTCTTGAGAACCATGCAGCCATTTTTGCCTCCAAACTGTTCTGCAATGGCGGGCAAAATTATATGGAGCTGCGTTCTCCATGCGGTGCAGCGCTGGGGCAGCTGGCTTTTACCGCCTCCGGTAACGTCTATACCTGTGACGAGGGGCGCATGATGGCGGAAATGGGAGACGATGCATTCAAGCTCGGCAACGTCTTTGAAAACGGGTATGACGAGTGGCTGAACAGCAACGTCTGCAAGGCGGTTTGCTCGGCATCCCTGCTTGAAACGCTGCCCGGCTGCTGCGACTGCGTCTATCAGCCGTACTGCGGTGTTTGCCCTGTCGTTCACTATGCGCAGACTGGTCTGCTGCACTGCAATCCTCTCCACAGTGAACGCTGCAAAATTTACCATGGCATGCTGGATACGCTGTTTGAATTGTTTTACCGCAAGGACGATGAAAAAATCGCCTTTCTGAAGCAATGGATTTCGTAAGGAGCAACACCATGAAGAAGAAAAAACGCTTTCGTAAAGTTGGCATTGCCCTGCTTGTTGTCTGCGGACTTGCCGCGTTCGTCAATTCGTCCTCCGACCACAATAAAACGCCCGCAAACAATACCCCCTCTATTGCCTCTTATTCGCTTTCGGTTGATGATTCTGCTGCAGCACCCGCTTTTTCTGATATTTACGCCAGCGCCGGACAAGCTGCATCATTGTCTAATTTCCGCGGTTCCTATTCCGGCGACCTCAAAGACGGAAAACGCAACGGCACGGGTTCGTTCCGCTGGACAAGCAACGTCACTTACAGCGGCGGATGGGCAGACGACCAAATGGATGGTTTCGGCGTGCTCCAGTTTCCCGAAGGATACACGCTGTCAGGAGATTTTGAGGCTGGGAAGCTCAAAAACGGCACGATTGTCTACAAATTCAGCGGTATCACATGGCAACAATCGGTCGAACAGTTTCAGCTGGATCCGCAGACAACCATCATTTATGCGGATGGCACAACTGTGACCGGGCTCTACACGGACGGTTATTTCAATGGTCAGGCGCAGATTCAGTATGCGAACGGAGATACCTACGCCGGCATTCTGGTCAACAGCCTGAAGGAAGATGATGCAGGCACCTACACATGGGCGGATGGCGCGCACTTCACCGGTCACTGGGTGCAGGACAAAATGGAAGGTCAAGGTATCTACTACTATGATGATTCTGCTTCTCCAGCGCAGTTATCCGGAACTTTCAGCAACAATCTTCCCCACGGGGTACTCATTTATATCTCAAAAAGCGGCAGCGTTCTCCGTACCCAGTGGGAAAACGGCGTTCGCGTACAGTAACGCAGAGGAGGAAGAACATGGCAGATTCATTCTTTCCGAAAGTCAAAAAGAGCATCACAGACTTCCTGTATGAGGAGGAAGGAAACATCCCGCGCAATAAGCTGCTGACGCTTGGGTCTATGATTCTCTTGCTCAGCATTCTCTATGCTGATGAGGCCTTTGCGGGGCATCGATCCCATAGTTCGCACAGTTCGCATGGCTCGCACGGTTCCAGTTCTCACGGTAGCTCGCACGGTTCACATTCTTCGCATGAATCGCACAGCTCGCACCAGTCCGTTTCCCATTCCTCGCACGGTTCGGTGGCTGCACCCACGCATAACAGCAGCACCATCATCACCAATCCGCCGACTTCGCGGGTTACGCCGAAGCCGACTGCGAAACCGACTGCTACCCCTAAGCCCACGGTGAAACCGACCGCTACTCCTAAGCCTACGGTGAAACCGACTGCCACCCCCAAGCCTACGGTGAAACCGACTGCTACTCCTAAGCCTACGGTGAAACCGACTGCTACTCCCCACCTCACTTCGCTGCCCAACAACAATGCCGCCATGCCTACAACCGTTCCCACTTCTGCTGGATTCTCCGACATTCCAATGCCGCAGATTCCACAGGACAATACTTTTGCAAGCTCCATCAATAAGCCGCTGGAATTAAGCGCCATCCCTGCATTTTCTGAAATTGATCCGCTCAAACACAAATGATTACAAATAACAAGCTCTGAAGAATTTTCAAAACCCCAGTGCGATTCATAACACTGGGGTTTTGGAGTACAATGCTTTCTTATTCCGAGTCGCTATATGCGATAGTTCAATTAACTCATATGTTCCCTTTTTGTCTGCTGCGCTATAAAACAATAATGCTTGTAAACTTTATTCTCTTCTATTAGTGCATCATAACGCAGAAAATAAAGGCTAACAATATTGACAATGACGGAAATGCACTATATAATGTCCACTGAATAACCATCCGTTTTTCACGCGATTGCAGAAGTCCGAGTAGCCAATCCAGAAATTGCAAAAAGGCGCACTGAATCTTACGCAGATTCAGCAGCAAAATGGACAGAGCAACCACATGCGCAGCCGTTTCTTCCAGCTTCGCTGTCACCAGCCCCATTCCACACTTACGTTTTCCCAAACTGAATTTGCGTTCTACCTCGACCCGTTCGCACTCGTCCCGGTAATCCTGAGCCTTGTTCCGGTCCTCTCCCTTTTTGGGCCTTCCCAGAGCTGGCCCGGAAAGCCGGATTCCCCGCGCTTTGCAGTAGCTGAGATTCTCACGGTTCCGGTATATCTTATCTGCCAGTACCCGACTGGGGTAGTGTCCCTCGCGCTTGTGGAAATTTTCAATCATTTCCTGGAGCTTGGTCGCTTCGTTGTAAGCATCAAAAGAACGGTATTCCAGCCTTGTCCAGCCGTCTGTGACACTGATATCCAGCTTCATGCCAAACTCCACGGGTTTGCCGACCTTTCCCCGCACTATAGGGCGCACAAAGGGCTGGCTGACGCTGACTATTCGGTTCTCAACGCTGTGGGTATGGTTGTCATACATGTACTTTTGCTGCTCATAAATCTTACGAATCGTCTCCAATCGCTCCGTTTGGTGAATATTCAGTGCCTTTTCCTGATTCAGCTTCCCGTCAATGGCAGCAAGGTCTCTTTTCAGATAGTTCAGCTGCTTCCCAATGGCTTTACGGGTCATCTTTGCGGTGTGTTTGCGGCAGCGGACATACTTCAGATAGTCTTTCCGGGCTCGTTTGCGATAGGTACGGGGCTTCTTGCCGTCGGTAGGGCTGTGGAGAATATCCAGCAGCTTCTCAGCATTTTCTCTGGCTTCATTCAGAAGGGAAACATCCTGGGGATACCGGATATTGGACGGTGCGCAGGTGGCATCCACGATTATCGTGCCGCTGTTCCCTCCACCATCGGGCTTGTTATCATCCTGGTTATCGTTATCTTCTGTTTTCTGTGCTTCTTGGATGACCATTTCATTGATCTGAGCCAGAACTTCCGGCGTCAGGCGTTTTCGGAAATGCACCATAGAGGACGCATCGAAGGGCAGTTTGCTGTCGTCATAGCCCGCATACCCACAGAAATACTGCAAATATGGGTTCTCCTGGATCTGCAAAACAGTTTCCACATCGGAATACCCGTATTCCCTCTGGATGAGACAAGCACCCAACGCCAACTGAAGCGGCTTGGCCACATTCCCGGTCTCGGAAGGAAACAGATCCGCGTACTTTGCCTCAATCTTGTCCCATGGGATGCTCTGCGCTTTCTTCACCCAGCGGTTGTCTTCCCGCAGTTGCATACCCATGGGCTGCTGAAAATCTGACAGACTGATCTGTCCGTTGCTGTACCGATACATACACGTTCCCTCCAAGTACAAGGGTTTTGCCCGCTTTTTGTCGTTTCCCCTGCACCTATTATAGCACAGATTGGCGGGATTGCCTTGTGTCGCAATGCTTTTTGGGTTGGTCAGTAGACATTAAATAGAGAGCCGACCTCTTACACCACCGTGCCTACCGAGCGGTATACGGCGGTTCAATCGCATAAGTGCAAGAACTCGCAGCGGCAGGATACCCAAATACCCTGCCGCTACGAGTTCTGCGTTTATAATGTGATATGTTAAAACTTAGCTTCCAGCTATTCGCCAATAGCCCAATCTGGAATTGCCCACTGGTATGCCTTATCGCCCGAGAGCCCCAGCTCTCTTCTGGTTTCTTCGCGGAACCTTTGAGAGAATGCAAGTCCAGAGTTGCAACAGATTATGGCTTCACCATAAGAGAATAGGCAAAGAAGGGAATATGCTTAGTTGGCAACGTAATCTTTCCTTCTTTGCTGTTCACGTCTCTCTGCCATGCCTTGTTCACCCAGCTTTGCTTGAAAAGCCAAAGCGTCCTCAGTTTGCATGACGCTTCTGCGGCACAAGAAAAGCCACTCGGTCTCCCGAACGGCTCTGCTGTACCTTGGTGGAATATGAAATTGAAAGGTTATACTATTTCCAAATTCACCTGCGAATCTTGGCGCATTTTCATCTGGAAATAGTATTACTTTTAGATGATGGTGTGCTGCTTCTTTCGTCAAACGGCGGTCATCCCTGCTGAGAGCGTGCAGGGAGTGACCACCGTTTCGACTTGAACACCGTAGTAGCTTTCGTATAAGATTGCATTCGAATTTTAGACAAGCTATCTCCGATGCAGTTCGATGGATTAGTCGGATTATTGCTATCTCACTTAAAAGGACTTTCGATTATCGAAAATTCAAAGTTTTCAAATAGTGTTTCTGGATTTGCCTGCAATTCTATTTTTAAATACTCTGACATCTCATTAGTCGTAAGCATGATTCGTGTAATATACACATCTGGCAGGCTACTTATATCTAATTCAGATAGCAATGACGTAACCTCAAAATAGGCTTGCTTTTCACTCTCCATTGCCTCTACATCGGATGAAACAAAGATCATTAAACGAATAAACTGTGACCAATCAAGCATAACACAGCCGCTACCATAATCCGCACTGTATGTCAAGTGCAGATTTACCGCTATTTCACGTTCTTTAAGTAACTGCAAGAAGTCGCTTAACGGCATATCGTCATATACCAGATTGCACGTATGAATCATTTCAACAAACTCATTATAACTTGAATTAGAATCCCCTTCAACTTTAATTTCTGCGGTAGAGTGCATACCACTAAGTAAGCAGGAAATTATCAGCAAAAAAGGCAGCACATAACGTTTCATATTATCCTCCTTTAATCGACGTCTATGAAATTAGTAAAAAAAGCGCCACGTTCTAACCCTTGGTTTTTGGGTTATCGTAGTCAGTGTATCTGTAACATCAATTACGCGATGATTATATAGACTACAAGCAGGGCTATCATAGAAAGAACTCGTAATCGTATGAATAGGAGCCCCCTCAAACGGCTGGTAGCTAAGAATAATTCTATGCTCCACATATGTATGCTCATGCGGTTGTTCAATGTAGTTCATCGCTAAACCAAGCACCGACAAAGCAAGGTTAGTCGCAACACCTGCAAGACCAGCAATACTTGCATATGCGACAGTAGTAGCAAGAACATTCTCAACGCCAGAAGAAATGTCCCCACTTAGGTTTGAAAGCGCATCACCTACATTCCAGAGAATACACTCCATTGTACCGCAAGTATGCGTTTGAGTAATGTACTGAACTCTGACATTTGCCCCAGGAATGTAAATATCAGGGGCGAATCCCGTAGCTTCAAAGCAGTCTCGCATCCAATCCATATAGTTCTTCGCGTCTAAAGCTGTAAGGTACATTTCTTTATAGATAACACCATATAGATGGTAAGTAACATTACGCAAGTCCGGAGTCTGCACAGTTACTTGTTGATCATACATAAACAGCACATTTTCGCGTTCTTTTCCCTCTCTGTCATTATAGGCTATGGGTGAGTTCCCGCAATATGCAAACATTTGTCCACAAATCAGCTCACTTGAGTTGCCAATCTTAATGTCCGCATTAACAAACCGCCCCCACTGCGGATTATAGTACCGACTCCGCAGATAGTACAGCCCCGTTTCCTCATCAAACACATACCCGCGATACCTAAACGGCTGCACCTTGCCCAGCGTCTCCGCCAGCTCACCGGTACACCATAGCGGCGCGCCCCACGCATCGTAGCCGTAGCTGACGACCATATTGCCATTCTCATCCAGAATTGCAACAATATCGCCCTGCAAGCTCTTGACATACGCATACGCCGTGCCGTTGTACACCACCACCACCGGGCGGTTCTGCGCATCGTAGAAGAAATGCAGCTCGTCCGTGCCGGAAGTCATATGCACAACATTCTTGCCATGCAGCGTGTACTTCGTCGCCACGCCGTTGACCGTTTTCTGCACGCGCAAGCCGTCCGCGTTGTACACAAACTCCGCCGTCACGCCCGCCTTCTGCATCTTTTGCAGCTGTCGGCCGTTCTGCCAAGTGTACGTCCACGTCCCGTCATTCAGCGGATTGCCAATCGCATCATAGCGAATTGTGCTGCCGTTGACCGCCGTGAGCTTGTCGCGCCAGTTCGCGTCACCGTAGGTATAGGTAACAGTTTCCAGAGGATTCGTCGTATCGTTGTAGGCAAAGCGTTCCTTTTTCAGGATGTTGCCGCCGAGGTCGCAAGTGTACTTCCACGTCGTACCATTACTGCCGGAGCGGGTGTCGCTGTGGTCGTTGACCTGCACCAGCTGCCCAAGCGCATCG
>ERZ825896.2308-NODE-2308-length-18681-cov-3.761731_pt1 | contig 18681 bp, 12 predicted proteins | sample MGYA00519858_ERZ825896 | MGnify/ENA primary metagenome ERZ825896 (study PRJEB31778, sample SAMEA3449214) | human gut metagenome | biome: human gut; feature: human-associated habitat; material: faeces | place: United Kingdom | collected 2010/2012 ...
AAGATTGGTTTGGATGTTGGCTCTACAACAATCAAATGCGTTGTTTTGGATGAAAACGAACAAATTTGTTTTGAATCCTACGAAAGACACTATTCTCAAATCACTGAGAAAATGGCGGCTTTATTAACAAAAATTAAAAATGAGGTTGTTAAAAAGCAACCTGTCCAGCTGGCTGTTTCCGGATCAGCCGGAATGGGTATTGCTCAGGAATGTAACTTTCCTTTTGTTCAGGAAGTATATGCTACCAGAACCGCTACCAAAAAATTAATCCCGAATGCCGATGTTATTATTGAATTAGGCGGTGAAGATGCAAAAATTCTGTTTGTAAGCGGCAGCATGGAAGTTCGCATGAATGGTTCCTGTGCAGGCGGTACAGGCGCTTTTATCGACCAAATGTCTACTTTGCTGCATTTATCCCCCGAAGAGTTAAATAATATTGCAAAAGAACACGAAAAAATTTATACCATCGCATCTCGCTGTGGTGTGTTTGCCAAGTCTGATATCCAGCCATTGTTGAACCAAGGTGCCCGTAAAAGTGACATTGCCGCAAGTATTTTTGCTGCGGTTGCAAATCAAACGATTGCAGGCTTGGCTCAAGGACGAGAAATCAAAGGAAATGTTGTATATCTGGGTGGTCCTCTCACCTTTTTATCCGAATTACGCAAAAGTTTTGATACAGCTTTGAATGTAACCGGTATTTTCCCGGAAAATTCTTTGTACTTTGTTGCGTTGGGAACAGCTTATGGCTGCAGTGAAGAAATTGATTTGGATAAAGCCATAGACAGTGTAAAAAATTATACACAGTCCGGTGAATTTTTATCCATTCCACCTCTCTTTCAGTCCCAAGAGGAGTATGAAGAATTTTCACAACGCCATAACAAAGATGTTGCAAAGCGTGGAGATATCGCAAATTATCAAGGCGAAGCTTATCTTGGTATTGATGCCGGTTCTACTACCATTAAAGCTGTAGTTATCGGTTCAGACAATGAAATTTTAGACGAGTTATATCAGAGTAACTCAGGTGACCCAATTCCGATTATCAAAGAACATTTGATTCATTTATATGAACAATATCCAAACATTCAAATTAAATGCAGCGCTGTTACCGGCTATGGTGAAGAACTGCTGAAAAATGCGTTTGGTCTTGACTATGGTATTGTAGAAACCATTGCTCACTATACTGCTGCAAAGACCTTTTTACCTGAAGTAGATTTTATCATTGACATTGGCGGTCAGGATATGAAATGCTTTAAAATCCGCAATCATACCATTGATAATATTTTCTTAAATGAAGCTTGTTCTTCTGGCTGCGGTTCTTTTCTTCAAACATTTGCAAATACGCTTGGGTATGAGATTCAAGACTTTGCCAAATTGGGCTTATTTGCAAAACGTCCTGTAGATTTGGGTTCCCGTTGTACTGTTTTTATGAACTCTTCTGTAAAACAAGCACAAAAGGATGGCGCTACCACAGAAGATATCTCTGCCGGGCTGTCTGTCAGTGTTGTCAAAAATGCAATTTATAAAGTAATCCGTGCCGCTTCTCCGGAAGAATTGGGAAAACATATTGTTGTACAAGGCGGTACCTTTCTAAATGACGCCGTGTTGCGCGTATTTGAACAGGAAATGGGCGTAAATGTCATTCGTCCTGATATCGCAGGTCTTATGGGTGCTTACGGTGCCGCGGTATATGCAAAAGAACACAATCAATCAAAAGGCCAAATGCTAACCTTACAGCAATTGAAAGATTTTTCTCACCAAGTAAAACTAGTCACTTGCGGACTATGTAACAATCATTGTAAACTAACGGTAAATATGTTTGATGGAAATCGCAAATTTATAGGCGGTAACCGATGCGACAAACCGATTAAACAAAAAGAGGTTATTGATGCTCCTAACATGTATGCGTTTAAAATGAAGACGCTTTTAAGCTATCAACCTGTTCCCGGACCAAGAGGGAAAATTGGATTGCCTATGGGAATGAATATTTATGAAATGCTCCCGTTCTGGCATGCATTTTTTACATCTCTTGGCTTTGAAGTAGTAACTTCTCCCCTCTCTAACCGTGAGTTGTACATTAAAGGTCAGCATACCATTCCATCTGACACCGTGTGTTTTCCTGCCAAATTAATGCATGGTCATGTCTGTGCTTTAATTGATGAAGGAGTAAAAACTATTTTTTATCCTTGCCTTACATACAATTTCGATGAGGGTTTAAGTGATAATCATTATAACTGTCCCGTTGTTGCATATTATCCGGAAGTAATCTCTGCCAATGTATCTGAATTGGAAGGTCTAAACTTTATTAACGATTATTTGGGTGTACATCGTAAAAAAGATTTCCCTGAAAAAATGCATGGAGTCCTTGCAAAATATTTCGATGGCATCAGCTTAAAGGAAGTAAAAACAGCTTCCGAAAAGGGATATGCAGAATATGAGCACTATTTGGATACCATTCGCAAAGAAGGCGATGCCATGATTCGCCAGGCCGAAGCAAACCAAATGCCCATCATCGTTCTTTGCGGAAGACCATATCATTTAGACCCTGAAATCAATCATGGTATTGATAAACTGATTACAAGCTTGGGCGCCTGTATCGTAACGGAAGATGTCATCAGTAATAAAGTAGAAAAACTAAATACAACAGTTTTAAACCAATGGACGTATCATGCCAGATTGTATGCCGCGGCAGAATATATTTGTGATAAACCGCAGTTTAATCTGGTACAGTTGGTTTCGTTCGGATGCGGTATTGATGCTATTACGACCGATGAAGTACGCAGCATTTTAGAAAAAAGCGGTAAAATCTACACACAAATAAAAATTGATGAAATTACTAACCTTGGCGCTGTTAAAATTAGGCTTCGCAGCTTATTTGCCGCGCTGGAACAATAACTGTTATTTTTCCATATATCCGTATGTAATGTATGCTGTATGAAAAGGGCTCACAGCATTTCATGATATTACGCCCTTGATAAAGGAGATGAGTCTTTCACATGGCTGAATTGGTTTATGACGAAACAGGTCGTTTGCTGTTTACAAAAGAAATGAAAGAAGAATATACCATCTTATGCCCTACCATGATTGAAATTCATTTTCGTCTGGTACTGGAAGTGATGAAAAGCTTTGGATACAAGGTAGAATTGCTCAGTACATCCAGCCCCAATATTGCACAGGAAGGGCTAAAATACGTACATAACGATACATGCTATCCGGCCTTGCTGGTAATTGGGCAGTTTATTGACGCCTTAAACAGCGGTAAATATGACGTCAATAAAGTAGCGCTTATCATTACACAAACAGGTGGCGGCTGTCGTGCTTCCAACTACATTCATTTGCTACGCAAAGCATTGATTCGTGCAGGATATCCTCAAGTTCCTGTTATTTCTATGAATCTAAACGGCATGGAAAAAAATCCGGGATTTTCTGCAAGCATTCCGTTTCTGCGCAAAATGATTTCCGTTCTGTATTATGGCGATGTTTTGATGCAACTGAAAAACAACATCGAACCGTATGAAGACCATAAAGGCGATGCTGAAAAAATGGTAGAAAAATGGATTGGATTACTTTCCAAACAACTTAGGAAGGGCGAAGGCTTATCCAAATCTCAGTTTGGCAATAACGCAAAAAAAATTGTAAAAGACTTTGCCTCTATCCCTATCCACCGAGTTCCAAAAATTAAAGTGGGCGTTGTTGGAGAAATCTACGTAAAATATGCTCCGATTGCCAATAACGACCTTGAAAACTTTTTAAAGTCTCAAGGCTGTGAAGTTTATGTCCCGGGAATTGTAAACTTTGTTCTCTTTAAAATTGACAATCGTTTGGATGATATAAAACTATATGGCGGCAATACCATTAAATATCAAATTAATAAAATTTTATTGGATTATTTGCTGTCCCTACAAACTGTTATGATTAAAGCCTTTAAAGAGCACCCGGAAGTGCTGGCACCTGCTGATTATTATCATGTAAAAAAACTGGCAAAAGGTGTAATTGGCTATGGAAATAAAATGGGTGAAGGCTGGCTGCTTACAGCTGAAATTTTAGAGCTAATCGAAGCAGGATATGAAAATATTGTTTGTGCTCAGCCCTTTGGATGCCTGCCAAACCATATTTGCGGAAAAGGTATGATTCGCAAAATTAACGAAGTAGACAGCAGAGCCAACATCGTTCCTATTGACTATGACCCAAGTGCAACAAGAGTCAATCAAGAAAATCGAATTAAATTAATGTTGTCTATCGCCAAAGAAAAACTGGATGAACAAACAAAAAATAATGAATAATAAGAAAAGCTCTGCATATGCAGAGCTTTTCTTATTATTCATCCATGTTGTCAAAATTGTGCTGTATCAACCTCATAGCAACATCAAAACAAATACGAACCGTTGTGAAACTATTTCAATATTTATTCCTTGGAAATCGCTTCGCAATATTTCTTTTAAGTTATAACAACCTTGCAACAACCGCAAAATCACAGATTTTGATTGTTAGCTAGAACGTTGTAGCCTTTATCTGCTAAAAATTGCTCCGCAATTTCTTTTATGTTATAATAAAATGAAATTTATATTTTGAGGACTTTTATGAAAACACTATTTGTTGCAATCAATGCAAAATACATTCATACCAATTTGGCTGTTCGTTATATGCATGAACTGGCAAAACAAAACGGTTATACTTCAACAGAAATTGCTGAATATACTATCAATCAACGTCTGCCCCAGCTATTGCGTGAACTATATCTTACAAAAGCCAATCATATGATTTTTTCCTGTTATATTTGGAATATTGACATCATATTAGACCTATGCTGTCAATTAAAACAAGTGATGCCCAACACCAAACTACTATTAGCCGGACCGGAAGTTAGCTATAACAGCACAGAAGTCATGGAACAGTATACTTTTATTGACGGGATTATACGCGGCGAAGGTGAAGCGGCTCTCATTCCATTATTAAAACACTTGCAATCAGGAACCCCCGCAGCGTCTGTTCCTTCGTTTACCTATCGAATTGGGCAGCACATTACAGAAACAGAACAAGCCTCCCCTATTTCTCTGTCACAGCTTCCCTTCCCGTATCCTGATTTTGAAAAAGAAAGAGGACGTATTCTATATTTTGAATGTTCACGCGGCTGTCCCTTCCAATGCGGATATTGCCTGTCATCCATTGAAAAGGGCGTTCGTTTCATGCCGTTAGAACAAGTATATCAATGTCTAGATTTATTTTTATCCAAGAACGTTCCACAGGTAAAATTTGTAGACAGGACATTTAACTGCAATAAAGCTTACGCTTTCTCTATTTGGAACTATTTAAAAAAACACGATAACGGTATTACAAACTTTCACTTTGAAATTGCCGGAGAATTATTGGACCAAGAGACAATTTCATTTTTAAGTACCGTCAGAAAAGAGCAATTTCAGTTTGAAGTTGGAGTACAATCCACCAATACGGAAACATTATCAGCAATTACGAGAAAAACAGATACAAACAAATTGCTCCAAATATGTAAAGAAATAGATTCCTTTGGCAATATACACCTTCATTTAGATTTAATTGCAGGACTTCCTTTCGAAGATATCAGCTCATTTCGAGACTCTTTTAATCAAGTATTCCAAATTCGTCCACAGCAACTGCAACTGGGATTTTTAAAAGTACTAAAAGGTTCCTCTATACACAGACAGTGCAGCGAATATGGCATTTTATACACGCCAAAGGCACCGTTTGAGGTACTTCAAACCAATTGGTTATCTTTTGATGATATTTTATTTTTAAAAGATGTAGAAGACATGGTCGAAATTTATTACAACAGTGGACGTTTTCAAACCATTCTGACATATATGATACAAGAGTTTGAAACACCATTCGATTTTTTTGCTCAACTGGGTTCTTTTTACACTGCAAGCGGATATCACCTATCCAATCATTCAAAAGAACAATATTACGAAATTTTGTGTCACTTTTGGCAATCTACCAATCGTATTTTTACCGAAACTATGAAACAATTATGTATTTATGATATTTGTTTACATGAAAAGCCCAAAAAACTTCCTGCTTTTACAGATAACGCATATCAATATGAACATCGTGATTGGATTTCCAAATTTTATGAATCACAGGAACATATTGAGACATATCTACCAAATTACACTTCTGAAAGCTCCAAACGCATTGCAAAAATTGTGCATATGCAGGTATTTCCTTTCCATCCTGAAACAAAAGCGTTAACACCTACTGCAGTCTTATTCGACTATCAAAAGAGAGATTTAACCGGAAAAGCACACCATTACTTTTTTCCTATATCATAATAAAAACGTTTTGCATACGCAAAACGTTTTTATTATGTACTCAATTACTTTAAGGCCACAAGCAATTCCACTAATTTTATTACTTTCTGGTTAATAACCTCATAGTATATCTCGTTTCCTTCTCTTTTCCCTTCAACAATTCCTGCACTTTTCAAAACAAATAAATGTCTTGAAACATTACTCTGCTTTACACCTAAGCTGGTTTCAATTGCAATTACATTACATTTATTGACAAGTAAATGATTGACAATACTCAGGCGTGTGGGATTTGCCAATGCTTTTAGCAATTCAGCATCTTCTGCACATTCATCAAGTGATAATGTTTTCATATTCTTTTTTTCTTCATACATTTTCTTAATCCTCCCTGTACTATATATTAATAGTACAATAATCAAAACTATACATATTAGGTTATCATTATTTGCAAGAAAAAGCAGAATAATGTTATCAATAAAGCATAAAATGTTACGAATAACATATATTATGCTACGATCAATACTAAACACTGGCATTATATACAAAAATTAGACATTTGTCAACAAATCTAAAAAATTTTTCATATATGATTGCTTTATGTTTTCTTAATATAGTGAGTAATCGCTATTAAAATAGATATAAAAAGATAATAAAAATAAAATTTCAGAAATCAGATTGTACAATCTTACTAATTTTAATATTTAGACATTTTATTATTTGAAACTATTGTATTATGATGTATAATAAATTATAAGTGATAAAGAGGAGAGATTGAATTTGAAAAAGAAAAAAATGTTACGCAATACTATTTTATGTTCTGCTGCTGCACTGTTATTGGTAGCTTCTTTAACCGCTTGCGGTAATCAAGATGACACAAGTTCTGTTGTATCAGAAGAATCCGCCCCAAGCAGTGTAGCCGAAGTCAAATACGAAAATATCAATCCTTTAACAGGAGAAAACAATCTTGCTACATCTGCCAAAGGTCAACGTCCTATTGCCTTTATGATTAATAACAATCCTAACGCGCGGCCACATTGGGGACTTTGCTCTGCAGATGTTGTAATTGAAGGTCTCGTTGAAGGCGGCAGTACACGTATGATGTGGCTGTTTTCAGATGTAAGCAATGTTCCTAAAATAGGTTCTCTTCGCAGTATGCGCCATGACTTTGTAGAAATAGCTGACGGTTTTGATGCTGTGCTTGTGCATTGGGGCGGAAGTCCGCAAGCCTATACTTCTGTTTCTACAAATGGCGTGGATGAACTTGATGGTCTTAGCTACGAAGGCTCATATTTTTTCCGTGATAACACTCGAAATGTTGCCATAGAGCACACAGGATATACTACCGGTGAAAATATTTTGACCTTAATGGAACAAAAAGAAATTGAAACAAAAGCAAACAGTCAATACGCTTCCCCATTTACGTTTGGAAAACCAGATGAAAAACGCACCCTAACTGACGGCACTTGTAAGCAAGTGGATGTATTTTTTTCCACTGCAGGATATAACCATACTTTTACATACGACGAATCAGACGGATTATACTACAATAGCATTGAAGGTACACCAATGAAAGATGATAACGGCCAGCAAATGGCTGTTACAAATGTAATTGGTTTGTATATGAATGTATCCACTATTGCAGGTGATGGTTCCGGACGTGTAGATATGGATTTAAGCGGCGGAGAAGGATTTTATATCTCTAATGGTACCTATGAGACCATCACTTGGAAAAAAGGCAATACACCAAGCAATCCTTTAAAACTTTATGACAAGAATGGAAATGAATTGGTTTTAAATGCAGGTAAAAGCTGGATTGGCTTGCTACCCGACAATTATAGTGAAAATACAGTAATCGCATAAAATAAAAAACAGCGGATGTATTCCGCTGTTTTTTATTTACCAGCTGCTTTGCGAGCAGGATACCATTTTTGAAACCACCATGTAAATATCCCCAATAATGCAGGAAAAATTGTCCCGGCGTTTTTGTCCAGCAGCAAAAACAACCTAAACAAGGTTTCATATCTTTTTGTGAAACATGAATATATTCTTCCTCTATTGCTCCATATTCCTTCATGCCATCCAAAAAAGAGTTTGTTAATTTTAGAGTATTTCTCTGTTCATTTTTAGGACTTCCATTTAAAATTAATACTTTCATTCTTCTTTTCTCCATAGATATGGCTGCCGACAAAAACGTAATAGGATTTCTCGTTAAATTATATCATAAATCTTACTGGGGATAAAGTAAGTTTATACCAACTTAATGTGCAAATTTGATCAAATAAATTGAAAAAAAATGTCCAATACGTAACAATTTGTAAATAATAAAATTGACTAGTGTACTTATTTACAAAAAAGTATTATAATAATAAAATATGAATTTTATAAACAAAAATGTATTTGCATGACATAATAGAATGACAAATATTAAGAAATGAGAGATGATATTGAGTAATAAGTACAGGAACTTAGCGCAGAATACCGCAATTTTCGCAATAGGCACATTTAGCTCAAAATTGTTGGTATTCATAATGATGCCAATATATACTCGAGCGTTGTCTACAGCCGAATATGGTACTGTTGATTTAATACAACAAATATCAAATTTATTGGTTCCAATTGTAACTCTTGGTGTTACTAATGCATTAATACGGTTTGGATTGGATAAGTCATTTCGAAAAAATGACGTATTTACAACCGGTATTATATGTTTTCTAGGCGGATTCTCATTATTGCTATGTTTTTCGCCTCTCATTCATATGATATCAGTTACCTCCGATCATACGGTAATGCTTTATTTTTTTGTATTAATGTCTGCAATGCGTGAAATGTGCAGCCAATTTTCCAGAGCAAAAGGATATGTAAAACTTTACGCTTTTGATGGTTTTTTAACTACTTTTATGACATGCCTGTTAACCATTATCTTTTTAATGGGATTTAAATGGGGTATTAACGGATATTTATCTGCAATTATTATAACAGACGCTTTATCTTCCCTGTTTTTATTTTTCTCAGCAAGGCTGTACAAAAATATCAAATTTAAAGGATTAGATAAAAGAACCTTTAAAATGATGCTGCGTTATGCAATTCCTATGATTCCTACAACATTGCTGTGGTGGATTGTTAGTGTATCCGACCGATATATTATCACTTATATGCTTGGAGCTGATGCAAACGGTTTATATGCCGCCGCTTATAAAATTCCAACCATAGTCGTATTGGTCTCCACCATTTTTATGGATGCATGGCAAGTAAGTGCTGTATCTGAAATCAAAGACAGGAAAGCATTGGCCAAATTCTTTTCCAACGTATTTCGCGGATATCAATCCATTATCTTTTTGGCCGGCAGTTTGTTGATTCCTTTTTCGAAAATATGTACCATTATTTTAGTTGCCGGCGACTATTATGAATCATGGAGATACATTCCTTTCTTAATGCTTGCAACCATTTATAACTGTATGGTTCAATTTATGGGCAGTGTTTATATGATTGAACGTAAAGGTGTAACCACTTTAGTTACTTCTATTATTGCCGCTGTTACCAATATTGTAGGAAACTTCATCTTAATTCCTATTTGCGGTGTAAACGGTGCAGCTTATTCCACATGTTTCAGTTACTTTATTGTTTTTGTAATCAGAGCAATTCATACAAGAAAATTCATACGCATTAACTATAGCGTATTAAAATTTGGGGTAAATGCAATACTCACTCTTGCACAAGCCATTATTATGATTACAGAAGTTCCGGGATGGATTATTTACGAAGTTATTCTTACTTTATTGGTACTGTTGCTAAATATCAAGGTTCTTATTTTAAGCTTTAAAAAGATTGTAGGAAGATTTGGACGAAAAAAAGCAAAAACATAGTCTATGAGATGAACCCAAACAAAAAAAGGAATCGCAATGTCAGGCGATTCCTTTTTTCATGATATCATTTCCTAAATATCTTTCAAAGAGTATGCAAAGACATTCCGAGGTACCGCTTCTTTCTTTGCATCGCTTCATACTTTTCAATACAAATAAAAATACATATAAGGTAGATTTGTACCGGAAATTTGGAATATGTTCCTTTTCGTACGTTGAAATGCATCTAAAATAAAATGCTCTCTTTTCAAATAAAAGTACTTAAAACAATTTTCTCCTTCTATATAAATTTCTTCTTATATGCTATCACTTACCCGTTACCGGATACAAATATATCTCGTAAACATTGCTACTGTATAGCCTAGAAAATATCCTCTTTTCATGCCAAAGTCATCCTGACAAAACCCCAATCTTTATTTTTCCGGTTGCAGCTGAATTTCCGGAACTTCGGAATATTCCTGACAAATCTGATAGAACGTTATTTTCGGGCTTTGGAAAATTTAAAATTTTGCGCAGAATTTATCCTCTGTACTGCATCTTCCTATATACCTTTTTCTCCTCATAATAGTATGCTGCAGTACGTGTTCGGAGAGACTTTTCATAAAGACTACTAAAAAAAGAACCGACGCAAACGATAAATCTGCGTCGGTTCTTTTTTAAATCAAACGTAATGCAATTGGAATATTGATTAACGCCACAGCAATTCCTGAAAGGAGACCAAACAATACGTCCGATGGAAAATGTACAAATAAATACAGTCTGGAAAAAGATATAATAAACGCCAAAGCCAAAGCAATCAAACCTATCTTATAGTTCATGTGCAACAAGATTGTGGCACTGGCAAAAGACGATGCAGTATGGCCTGAAGGCAATGAAGAGCCCATCGGTCGCCTGATTAATATAGGAACATCCTTATATATGTCACATGGCCTTAAACGATTAAAACGGGACTTAATAAACATATTAGAAAAAGTTGTCATAATAATCGTTACAATCAGCAATACACCATGATATTTATATTGGGTAAATAACGTAATAAAAATACCTGTAAACACCCAAATTAAAGCACCGTTCCCCATTAAAGTAAAAAAGGTCATTGCTTTGTCTAATCTAGGCCCATGCAATTCTTGAATTTTAAACAAAATCTTATTGTCAAGATGCTGTGTGCGTGCCTTTGTACGCTCCATTTTCGATCTACTCCTAATAATGATATTCATAAATATATGAAGTTTTACATCAGTTCACACTTAGCTTATATAATAATATATCATAATTGTATTCAAAAGAAAACAAAAATTAATAAATTGATAGAATTATTAGAAAGATTCCAAAAAAAACAAGTCTTTTCTTTAAAAAATTTATTGATTATACATATAACCTTTTTATAAGAATAAATTTCTCTTGCATTCCCACTATCGTATGTTACAATTGTACCAAAGATATATGAAAAATTTGTATCATAAAGTCGGAAAGGAAAAAAAGAATGAAACAATTTTTTAAAGATTTTAAAGAATTTGCAATGCGTGGCAATGTAGTGGACATGGCGGTCGGTGTTGTAATCGGTACCGCATTTGGCAAAATTGTATCTTCTTTGGTAAGTGATATTATTATGCCTGCCTTATCTTTGATTACGGGGCGGGTAAGCTTACAAGATTTAAGTTTTACACTACCAACGGGAGAAGGTATGGAACCGATTGTTTTAAAATATGGGGTATTTTTGCAGTCGGTATTGGATTTTCTGATTATTGCATTCTCTATTTTTGTTGTCATTAAACTAATTGGAAAATTACACAGAAAGAAAAAAGAGGAAGCTCCCGAGGCTCCTCCTGCTCCAACAAAAGAAGAAGTTTTGCTGACAGAAATCAGAGATTTACTTGCAGCACAAAAGTCATCTGCAATAGCCAATGAAACAGAAGCAGACGATATTCCTATGTTGGAATCGGATAAAAAGGATTTATAAAAAGAAGCCTGATACCAATTGGTATCAGGCTTCTTTTTAATCATTTACTCTGGAAACACGTCTTGGACGGCCTTTTATCGGTCTTGTCTGCAACGCTTTTAAAACAATATCACCTTTGCTGTTTAAAATATCTACAAAGGTAGAAATGCTTTGAACATCTATAATACCAATATCATCAGAAGTAACTCCTTTAATGCTACAAATAGTACCTACTACATCTACAGGACGCATTTTGGTCTTTCTGCCGGCATTAATGTGAATTTTGGTAATTGAATTACTGAAAGCAGCACCTTTTTCAGGTTTAAAGTCCGGTTTCTGCATTAATGTTTCTTCAAATGCAGGACGATATTGCTCTACCAATTCTTTTGTTGGCGGTATAACAAAAATCCAATGGGAACATGTATATAATTGTAAATCCTGTGCAGCAGGCGCTTCTTCTTTTGTATAAAAAGTTACTGCAATTCCTTTTCTTCCGTTTCTTCCTGTACGGCCAATGCGATGAACATAATGTTCTTTTGCTCTGGGCAAATCATAATTGATAACATGGGTAACATGGTCTATGTCAATTCCCCTGGCTGCTACATCTGTTGCAATTAAATAACGAAAATTTCCTCTGCGGAATTGGTTCATAACAACAATTCTATCATCCTGTTCCATACCGCCATGAATCTTTCCGCACGGAATATTGCTGTTTCTTAACTCTTGATATACAGCATCCACTTTCTCTTGTGTATTACAAAAAACAATACAACTATCCGGATTTTGCAATACTAAAACATCTTTCAGCAATTGCATTTTTTCTGTTTCTTCTACTCGGAAACCAGTCTGTTTAATTCTATCTACCGTTACGGTTTCAGCCTTGATTTCAACACGTACAGGATTATTCAAATAGGCTTGAGCCAAACGCTCAATTTCTTTTGGCATGGTAGCAGAAAACAATAAGGTAACAGGGTGTTCGGGCAAATGAGAAATAATTGCTTTCACCTGCTCCAAAAATCCCATATTTAACATTTCGTCCGCTTCATCAATAACAAGATAACGGATAGCAGATGTATCCAATGTTTTACGTTCCATATGGTCCAGCACACGGCCCGGAGTTCCAACTACAATATGCGTTTTTTGTTTTAAAGCCTGTACTTGTTTGTAAAATGGAGAACGTCCAAATAATACGGGAACATTAATTCTCTTATAACGTCCAATATGAAAAATATCTTCTTTTACTTGTATGGCTAATTCTCGCGTTGGTGCCAGTACCAAAGCTTGAGGTCTGTTTTCATCCCATTCTACCAATTCACAAAGAGGTATTCCAAAAGAAGCAGTTTTGCCGCTTCCTGTTTGGGACTTTGCCAATACATCTTTTCCTGCTAAAATCTCAGGAATCACTTTTACTTGCACAGGCGTTGGCGTACGATATTGCAACTGCTCCAACGCAGATAAAATTTCTTCACTTAAAGGGTATTCTGTAAAACTTGATGGCATATATTAAGCTCTCTTTCTATTTCGCATCTTCATAAATAAACATATGAAATACCTACGCACGTACGCATAAGTATTTCATATGTGTGTGTTTGTATATAATTATATTATGGAATCATATTCAAATGATATTCTCTTTTTTTCGAATATTACTTTGATATACAATAAAAAACAAACAAAATTTGATATAAAGAATATTATATCTATCATACAAAGGAACCGCATGTTTGTCAATGAATCTTTTCATACAAGTTCAATATATTTACTGAGAGGTTGAGCTGATAAAGAATATAAACATTTTTACTGTAATTACATAGTATGGTTTAAGCTTGTAATAATGAAAACACTGTATTTCAGCATGATTCATTATGATTCTTTTTGGTACAAGCTAAATCACACAAAATACGAAATGAGGAATTATGAATATGGCAAACCAAGTTGTCGACGTAAGTACCTTCCAACAAACAATTGATTGGTCACAGGTAAAACAAGACGGCATTGTAGGCGCAATGATACGAGCCGGCTACGGATTCGGTACTGTAGACAATCAATATCGTGTCAATGTAACAGGATGTGAAAACAATGGCATTCCATATGGAATGTATCATTACAGTTATGCAACAAACATTGAAGATGCAAAAAAAGAAGCGGAATTTTTTATCAATAACGCCAAAGGCACTTCCCCTTCCTACCCTTTGGCAATGGATGTGGAAGAAGCAAGTCAAGCAGCTATGGGTAAACAGGCATTAACCGCCATGATTCTTGCCTTTTGCGATATGGTAAAAGCAGCAGGCTATCAGCCTATGCTATACACTAACTTAAACTGGGCAACCAATTATATTGATATGTCTCAAATTGATAACGCAGGCATTCGAGTTTGGATTGCACAATATAATACCACTTTAGACTATAAAGGCAATTACTTCTTATGGCAATATACCAGCAGCGGTAGAGTTGCAGGCATTCCTGCAAACGTAGATTTAAACTATCTGGGTAGTGATGCAGGTGAAATTACTCCTCCACAGCCTCCTGTCACTGACAATAACACCTATACAGTCAAAGCAGGAGACACATTGTGGGATATTGCTCAAAGCCAACTGGGTAACGGCAGCCGCTACAAAGAAATTATGACATTGAATGGTTTAACCAGCGATATCATTCAACCGGGCCAAGTTTTGAAATTGCCTGTCGGCGGCGCGAGTAATGCCGGTTCAGATACTACAAAAACCTATACTGTCAAAACTGGAGACACTCTTTGGGATATTGCGCAAACTCTTTTGGGTAATGGTGCGCGTTATAAAGAAATTGTTTCACTGAACAATTTACACAGCAGCATCATTTATCCCGGTCAAGTATTAAAAATTCCGGAATAACATCATCGTAAAAAGAGCGTCCTGCGTATATACAGGACGCTCTTTTTATATTTGGGTAAACAAAGACACCGTATATGTTTCACCATTTTCATCTTCAATGGATATATTCTGAAATTTTGCATAATTCTCTTTTACTCCATCATCCATTGATATACGAGACAAAGGCTCAATAGAGGCTTGGTACGCACGACGATAACGGTATAATTCATCTTTTTTTGCAATCAGTCTATTCCTTTGCTTTTTATCGAAAAACTCTTGTGCTGTCATTTGTTGTTCCAATTGCTCGGCATACAAATTTAACTGATGTAAAATGCCATTGAGATCCTTTTGATTCACACGGTGCATATATATCAGGGCTTTGTAACCACTGTCAACTCCACTGTTCAATTGCCAGTATATTGGATGCTTTTGATAGAAACGAACATGTTCTTTATAAAAATCACGCCATAAATAAGTACGAATGGTTTGTCTTGCATTTACACTATTGGAATCCAAAGCATTCGCAATAAAAGAAAGATTATACTCTAACTGTTCACTGCCAAACAGATGTTCCAGCAATACAAATATCCGTGAAGCCAAATCATTCTCTACATGGGATGGCTCCTCTTCCCTTAATATCAAACAATTCTGTTTTACCGCATATTCATGCTCCGATTGGCTGTTCCATTGACCGCCTGCATACCAAATCCCCGAATGCAAGGGATGATATCTTCCAAACAAACAACCTATCAGATAAGATAAAAACAACTTCACATCTCGTGTCAAATCGGCTTTGCGTATGGCAATATCTCTGTCAACAACTTCTGGAGTAATACTGTCTTCCAACTGATACAGCCAAATCAACACTTGATTGATTTCTTCCTCATTTTGTTTGAGTGCTTTATAGCGATTGTCAGCTTGTTGTTTCCATATTCGATAACAGGATTCCAAATTATTTTCCTGATATTCTAAATGAATTTGCATAAAAGGATGTCCTTTAAAATTCCAACTGGTTTCAAAACAATCCCAATCTTCTTTGGAAATCCGGCAGTTTTCCTCTACCAAACGAATGAATATTTCCCTTTGTTCCTTAAGCGGCAGTATTGGCAAGTCTCCCACATTTCCGGCTTGAAAATTAACGGTAGGAGCCAATAGAGACAAAAAGTAAAACGCAACTTTACTGCATAAAAATCCTAAAAGCTCTGCAGTTTGTTCTTCTTGAGGAAACATAGAAGAACCTGAAACATCAAATAAAAAGCCTTCTGTTTTGTAGCGTACGGCAAAATTTTCAAACCCGAACAAAGACCATGTAATGCCTGCTTTAAAGTAGTCCTGCTCATTGCGTAAAATGGCTTTTGTATAACGCCTCAATGCTTCCCCGCCATTTTCCCAATTCACTACATATTCATTCATGCCATACCATTTTCTGAAATTGCCTCCTTTGTTATAAGGAAACCATTTAGCTCCCGATGCAATCGCATCAGATGATGTTTTGGCTTTGTCATAAAATTTTGTGATATCAACTTCATGCCAATAACGTACAAACAATGCATTGTTCCCTGTCTGCATTCCAACCCTTGGCGCAGAAATGACAGACAAAGGAGTCCCCTTTTGAAATGCCTGAATTGCATTTTCAGAAGCCCAGTATACAAACGGAGTGCCCGGAACAGAATAAAATGACGATTGTTTCATCACATATCGATTTTTACTTTGAAAATATTCCTTTATCTTCTCACCTGTATTCAAGTAGTCTGTCAAACGTATAAACTGAGAATCATCTTGTTCTGATTCTGATTTACGAATGACAAATGCGGCGGCCAACACATTAAAAGAATTCAATTCTTCAAACGTCGCGGCTCCTGCATGAACCATAGATTCAATATGATTATGCTTTAATATCTCAAGTCTTAGCTTTTGAAAAGAGGTTAAAAACATCCATGTATGCATGGTAACCATGCTGAAATATCCGAATTCTTTTGTAAAAGCTTTGCAGCGTAAAATAAAAGCTGCATACAGTTCTGATTTTCCATTTGGATAGTTCGTTTCCAAAAAAGTGCTAATCTTTTTGTTCAGACTCTTTTTTCCCATATAAGGGGGGTTTGTAATGGTAACCAAATAAGTCCTTGTCAATAAATCCGCTTGCTCAAGCAAAGCAATTAACAGCGGGAACCATTGGTTGATGATAGCCCACTGTTCCAGATTAAAATCAAATGTGTTGTCTGTTATAATTTCACGTAATCTGCGAGCTGTTTTTTCGTAAAATTTCGGTTGAAATCTTTGTGTCATCTGTAAACAGGAGCCATATGTTTTAGCATCACGAAACGCATCAATTACAAAATCGATTGCCAATCGTTCTTCCTCTTCCAACATAGAAAACTGTTGCCAAATTTCTTGACGTAGATTGTCTGTGATTTCATTGCTTTCCTGAATACTGCATATATGAACACAACGAGATTGTTCCAAAATAGTTTCATCATAAAATCTGGCTTTCATCATAATGACAAAATGTGCCAGTTCACTTACGGAATCGTCAATTTCCAATCCATATAGATTATTTGCAATAATCTGACCCGCAGCCTCTCTTTTTGTGTATCCTTGCGAACCATAAATATCCATTAAAATATCAAATGCATAAACCAAAATATGACCACTTCCCATACATGGGTCTAATATGGTAATATCTTGCGGTCGTAACTCTGTGCTGTATTTTTCTCGAGAGGATGTATTGTTTGATTTTAAGTAGTACGTCCACTTTTCTTCCAATTCCGCATTTGGGTGTTGTTCCAGCCATAATTTTCCTACACTGTTTTCTACCATATAGCGTACAATCCAATCAGGAGTAAACAGCTGTGTTGCTGCAGGGATTCTTTCTTTTGTGATTTTAATATTTTTCTGCAGCAAAGCAAAAGTCTCTTCTTTTCTTTCTGTATGAAAATACTGATATAACCAACCAATCATCTCCGCTTGTCCCCCTTGACTGAGGACAAAATCCTCTTTGGGCAGAGATAAAAATTCGTATATCACGCTGTCAACATGAAATTTGGGAATCAAAAAATCAACAGGCTGAGCATAGCAAGAAAACAGTTGCGGAAAGATACTCCCCAATTGACTGCATACTCTCATAAATAAAATTTGTGCCGCCGCTTCCTGCTCTGTATATCCATATGTTTTCCAATATTGCATTTCTTCTTTTTCTTCTAAAGTATCTGCATCTACATCATTTCTTTTAAAACCGTTGGGAGAAAATCTCGAGAAAAACGGTTCTGTCGGAAGGTACTCGTTTACTTCCATAAACCAAATAGAAACCAAACGATGAAACCAAACACAAGCAGCTTGTTCTGCAACAGATAATACATCGTTTTCTTCAATTTGCCTTTGTAATTGAAGGAAGCATTCTTGTTTCACAGGGTTTTTTGGTAATAAATTGGGGAGCTCTGTTTTTGAATCCAGCGAAAACATTTGAATTCTATCAAGAATTTCGTCAATCAGTTTTTTACGTGCCTTTATTGCAAATGTTTTCATAATCGCTTTATTCAAAACAAACGCACCCTTTCATGATATACTCATGACAGATATTATAACATAAAAGAAATTGCACAGCAATTTCTAACACATAAACGTTAAAACGTTCTTGTCAACAGTCAAAACTTTAGTTTTGACGCTGTTGCTAGGTTGTTATAACATAAAAGAAATTGTGAAACAATTTCTAACACATAAACGTTAAAACGTTCTTGCTAACAGCCAAAACTTTAGTT
>ERZ825896.2312-NODE-2312-length-18613-cov-7.569889_pt1 | contig 18613 bp, 15 predicted proteins | sample MGYA00519858_ERZ825896 | MGnify/ENA primary metagenome ERZ825896 (study PRJEB31778, sample SAMEA3449214) | human gut metagenome | biome: human gut; feature: human-associated habitat; material: faeces | place: United Kingdom | collected 2010/2012 ...
TAAAGGCCCCTTATAGGGGCCAAACAAACCACCGGCTGAGCCGGTGGTCATGATTTGTGCTTTAGTGGCAATAAAAGAGCTGTCGCTCTGGTCGATGGATTCCATCAACTGTGCGACAGCCCCTTTTGTTGATGATGCTGTTTTGAAAATATCGGGCTTGATATCTTCAAAACAGCAGCAAAACGTTTCGCTTATTGTCCGGTTACACCAGAGATGAAAGCCGAAGCATATTCTGTACCGATATGGAAGGTGAAGGCTTTGCCGGAAGTCAATTTCACATAGAGGTAACCGTTATCGCTGACACCGAAGTTAATGACGGAGTCTGTCGGATTGTTGGTTGACTTGAATGTGACGTGCACGTTGCCATTCTCATAAGAGGCGTGTTTGGCAAGCGGCGCGCTTCCGTTCACGAAGGCACAGGAGGAAACCAGCTCTTGAATATTGCTGACGTTAAACCTCTGATAGGAGGAATATCCAATCTGTGCGCCTTTACAAAATACGGCTTTGGCAAAGCTCGCGGAACTGTTCAGCCCCGCGTCGGACAGGAACTGTCCGAGCGTTTCCGGCACATAGTCATCGCTTGTGTAAAGAAGCGTCTGACTGAAGCCGTCCACATCGACCGCGACCAAAAGGTTCGAGGAAACATTCTTGACCTTCCTAACCTTCGCGTTAAGCTTCGCGTGTTTGGTCGTGGAGGTTTCCGGAATCTCCAAAGAAATCGATTTGATCTCAGAAGCCGTCGCAGCAGTCGTGGTTGCTTTTTCAACGACGTAGTTGCTGCCGGAAATCGTCAGGTTTGAAACTGAACTTTCGGCGAGAATTTCGCGGTTGAACGAGATATCCGCGGTACCGGGCGAGCCAGGCGTGACTTTGCTGTCACCGACAACATAATTGCCGTTGCCGTCATCCGGAGCAGGCGGGGTAACCGTACCGGAATTGCTGTTGCCAGAATTCTCACTTCCGGAGTTTTCCCTGTCATCCGTAGTATGGATCGGCGGAGCCGCAGTGTTTGACTTGTCGGAGTCAGCTTTGCCGCTGTTTCCGCTGCCATGATTCGCGTTCGCACCCTGATTCGCAGGTTCGCTGTCTTTGCCGTCGGTATCCTTGGTATCCTGCTGCTTCTGCTGTTTATTGCCGAAAAGGTTCTGCAGGAAACCGCCTTGATTCTCATCTTCCTGAACTTGCAGTTCCGAATCATCGGAGCTGTCACTGCCGTCCGGTTCGGTCGTGTCTGTGACCGCCGGCGTATCCGTGTCCGGATGGTTCGGGGAAGTCACAACGGCCGGATCGTTAATCGCGGTATGGATGAAGTCCCACGCGCGATTGCCGTCGGCACTGCCGAAAATCGTAAAAGTCGAAAATAAAACGATAACGCCGGCAACTGCTGCCGTACTGTAATACCATATTGATTTAGTTGTATGCTTCTTAGCTTTTGCCGCAGGCCCCTGAGAAGCGGTCAGATCTTCGCATGCTTTGCGAATTCTCGCGTCGTCAAAGGACACAACGTGTTCTGATGATGCCGGGGAAGCGTCCAGAGCTGCAATTTTCGCCAAAAGATCAGTGACCACGTCTTCAGACGGAGTCATTTGCTCTTTCATGCTGCGAATCATATCGTCAGTCATCATGCGTCTACCTCCCATATCTTTGCTTTCATCATTTCGCGGCCGCGATTGAGCTGAACTTTGATCGTACCCGGCTTGATCTGCAGGGTACGGCTGATCATATCAATCGACATATCCTCAAAATAGAAAAGCTGAAGAACGATTCTATACTTTTCCGGAAGCTGGCGCAGCGCTAAGTGAACTGCGTTCTCTTCCTTGGATTCAAATTGAAAGGTCCCTTCATCCATCTCGTCCATCGGCACGGTACGCTTGCGGTAAGTGCTGTCGACCACACGCAGTGAGCAGTTGATCGTTGTGCGGATCAGCCACGCTTTGCGGTGTTCCTCGTCGTTAAACTGCGGCTTGACTCTGAAATAAATCAGGAAAACTTCCTGAAAGATGTCGTCCGCGTCGCTGCGATTATTGGTATAGGACAGTGCTACACCGTAAATCGTGCTTTTGTAACGCTGGATTATGGTTTCAATACTTTCATCTTGTACGAAAGTATCCTTCATCCTTTCTCCTCCTTACATGAATAACTCAAATTTACCCCCTGAAAGGTTACAAAAAAATTAAAATTATTTAAGGAATTTGTATGTTTCTTGTAAACCTTTCGCCTTTAACCTATATAGTATAGCAAAAAAAAATGGAAAATGCAAGAGCATGAGGAAATTGCCCGCGAAACTGCCGCAGACTTATCACACGCGCGGCGCGCCTTGCGGCGATTTTCACTTCTTTTTTGTAGACGATGAAAACAGAAGGGTGTATAATAAAAATGTATTTTGATTTTGTGAAGGCTCAAAAGATAAAGAAGGATTTGGAAATATAGAACAACATAAAAAGGAGATACTGACATGAGTTTTGACGCGAAAAAAGTAAAAGATGAAGTTGTCGCATGGATTCGCGACTGGTTCGAAGAAAACGGCAAGGGCTGCAACGCTGTGGTCGCGGTTTCCGGCGGCAAGGACAGCTCGGTTGTCGCCGCGCTCTGCGTGGAGGCGCTTGGCAAGGAGCGCGTACTCGGCGTATTGCTCCCAAAAGGGGAACAGTTTGACATCAATGTTTCGCAGGCGCTGGTCGCGCATCTGGGAATCAGAAACTATACGATCAATATCAAGGATTGTTACGATGGACTGGTGAATGAACTGAACGCGCAGCTCGGCGAGCAGAATATCCAGCCGCAGACCATCACGAATCTTCCGGCGCGTCTGCGGATGGCGGCAACCTATGCGGTCGCGCAGTCCAACAACGGCCGCGTGGCGAACACTTGCAATTTGTCGGAGGACTGGGTCGGCTACGCGACCAGATATGGCGACGGCGCAGGGGATTTCAGCCCACTTTCGCGCCTGACTGTGCAGGAAGTCAAGGCAATCGGCAGAGAACTCGGTCTGCCGGCGATGTTCGTGGACAAGGTGCCGATTGACGGTCTGCAGCCAAAGACGGACGAAGAAAATCTTGGCTTCACCTACGCGGTGCTGGACCGCTATATTCGCACCGGCGAGATCGATGATCCGGAAGTGAAGGCGAGAATTGACCATCTGCACGCGATCAATCAGTTCAAACTCAAATATATGGATTATTTCGAGTACAATCCGCAATAGAGACAGCATCGCATGTCCGCGCAGCAAAGACTTGCGGCTCATCGCGGCGCGATTCGGTAAGAAGATAAGGGCGGTCCGGCAGGTTAGCGAGGGACCGCCCGTTTTTGTGGTGCGCGCCTTGCGGCGGGGCACGCGATTTGTCAGAATTTCTTAAGAATCGCGCGCGCGGTTTTGTAAGAATTGGGTGATAGGATGGGAGTATCAGCCGGAAAGGAACAGAGGATATGACAGATACGACAGATACGATGAACAGGATCAATATTCTGGTTTGCGATGATGACAAGGAGATCGCAGGCGCGATTGAAATTTATCTTCGCAACGAGGGATATCAGGTTTTTAAGGCCTATGACGGCGCGGAGGCACTGCGTGTCGCGCGGGAACAGCCGCTGCATCTGATCATTATGGACATCATGATGCCAAGGATGGATGGCATACAGGCAACCATGAAAATCCGAGAAGAAAAAAACATCCCGATCATCATGCTTTCCGCAAAATCCGAAGATTATGACAAGATTATCGGACTGAACGTCGGCGCGGACGATTACGTCACCAAGCCGTTCAATCCGCTGGAGCTGGTCGCGCGGGTCAAGTCGCAGCTGCGGCGTTATGTGCGTCTGGGGAGCATCGACGGCGCAGCCGGAGAGAAAGCGTCCGGACAGGGAGAAGGGGTATATGTCACAGGGGGACTGGTTGTCGATGACAAGCAGAAAATCGTGAGCATGGACGGACAGCCGGTTGCGGTGACGCCGATCGAGTTCGGCATCCTGTGCTATCTGACGCGGCACGCGGGGCGCGTGTTCAGCATCGAGCAGATCTATGAAGCGGTGTGGAATGAACCGGCGTACAATCCGGAAAATACGGTTGCTGTACATATCCGACGCATTCGGGAAAAGATCGAGATCGACCCGAAGAATCCACGCTATCTGAAGGTTGTCTGGGGTATCGGCTATAAAATGGAGAAAATGGGAGTATGAGTATGGAAATGAAAATCAAAAACAGGGGTGGGCTGCGGGTTTCAAATGCCCTGATGTGGGTTCTGGCCGTTCTCAGCGGGACCGCGCTGGGGATCATCGGCAGCTTCGCGGTGTCGGTCAGCGCGATGAGAGATTACCAGCAGATGTACAAGATGGAGATCGGGACGGATACGGAGATCATATCAAAGGAGATGCAGGAGAACCTAGCATGGATCGAGAACAGTCCGTGGGTGGTAAATTTTGCAGATGAAAATGCGCAGTCGGAGCTTTTGAGCTGGCTGCTGCTCGCAGCGGTGGCGCTGGTCATCGTGTTTTGCGCGGCGTTGATCATCCTATGTGTGCAGACGGGACGCCTGGGACGCGCAGCTGACGGCAGCATACAACTGCATCGTTTTGATCGTGTCTGGTCCGAGGTGCTGCTTCTCCTCGGCGGCGGCGCCGCCGGCGGCGCGGTGGCGCTGGCTGTGCCGCTGTACGAGATATGGTTTCACGTCGGTATCGAGGGCGTTTACACACCGGTGCATCCGAGCGATTATGTGTTCGGACCAAGCAATACGGCGGTCTGGATCCTTTGCATCAGCGGCATGGCGGTCTGCGTCTTGCTGGCATTGCTCTGCTTCGTGTCTTTGGTCAAGAAGCTTAAGGCGCGTATGTTCTGGGAAAAATCCTTCTTCGGCGGCATTGCGCTGTCGATCTACCGCGGGATTGCGTCCAGTGACAAGACCATGGTGAAAGTCATGGCACTTTTGATCGGCGGCATGCTGCTTTCCATGACATGGTTTGGCGCGGTGCTTGTGCTGGCTGCGATCATTCTCTGCGTGCCGAGGCTGGTCAGACAGTACCTCGCGATCCGCAGCGGCGTCAGCGAGGTGAAAAGCGGCAATCTCGCCCATCGGATTCCGGTTGAGACAGACCGCAGGGGGAACGTCGGCGAGCTAGGCAGGCTGGCGGCGGATATCAATGAGATCTCGCAGGCGTCGAATCTGGCGGTGCAGAACGAGCTCAAAAATCAGCGCATGAAAACGGAGTTGATCTCCAATGTTTCGCACGATCTGAAAACGCCGCTGACCTCGATGGTCTCCTATATTGATCTGATGAAGCAGGAGGGATTGGACAGCCCGCACGCGCCGGAGTATCTGGAGATTTTGGATGAAAAAACGCAGCGCCTGAAAGTCCTGACGGAAAATCTCTTTGAGGCAGCAAAAGCATCCAGCGGTGCGATTCCGGTCCATATGGAATCGATTGATCTCGGTTCGCTGGTCAGCCAGAGCCTCGGAGAAATGAGCGAGCGGCTGACGGCGCAGAAGCTGGATATCATCGTGGAGAATCACTGCGCGCAGGGACCAGATGCAGCCGGTATGCAGGATGCGGAGGGCGGCGTGCTGTCCGCAGGGCCGCGGGTCATGGCAGACGGTCAGCTTCTGTGGCGTGTCATCGAGAATCTCCTAGGTAATGTCAGCAAGTACGCGCTGCCGGGCAGCCGCGTCTACCTCGATATCAGCAGCGTGAACCGTAAAGCAGGCAGTGCAGCAGGGACGACTGCATCTGCCGGATGCAGTACATCGGCTGGCACTGCATCGGCGGGAACTGCAGCCAATGGTTTCGTACTGCTTGAGGTTAAGAACATATCCAGAGACCGCCTGAATATCTCCGCGGACGAACTCATGGAGCGCTTCAAACGCGGCGATGAATCCCGCAACACCGAGGGCAGCGGTTTGGGTCTTGCCATCGCGCGTGACTTGACCAAACTGATGGATGGTGTCTTTGAAATCACCGTCGACGGTGATCTCTTCAAAGCCTCCGTCCTGCTCAAACAGGCATAAGCAGCATCTTGTATGATGCGTATGAACCGCCGTACGCTGCAGCTTGCAGCGTGCGGCGGTTTTGTACGCGGGCGTGTATCCTTTCAGATGTAGGGTACGGGCTGCGGTGGGGGGATGGGACGATAGGCATGGTTCGGAAGAGATCGAGTGATTTTTTGGAGACGCGCGAGGATGTCGTGGGGCGGGGGCATGCCGGGCGGAGAGATTTTCTTGGTGGGGCGACGAAAGTCGGGCGGAGAGATTTTCTTAAAAAAATGGGAGTGGAATGAAAAAAATCGGTGGGCTCATGGATAATACCTATGAAAAGCTTTTCAAGGGAGAAAGTCAATGTTAAGTACGGAAGAGTTCAAGCGGTGTGCGCAGGAGTACATGGACATGGTTTTTCGTGTGGCGTTCAGCTGTCTGCGGTCGCAGGCGGATGCGGAGGATGTCACGCAGGAGGTGCTGCTACGCCTGTATGAGTCGGACTATGTTTTTGAGAATCGGACGCATATCAAAAACTGGCTGGTGAAGGTCACCTATAACGAGTGCCGCAAATTTTGGCGGCGGTTATGGCGCAGACACGAAAACATCGATGACTATGCAGAGCAGCTTGCGTTTGAAGAGGCGGACTGTCAGGATCTGTTTACGGCGGTGATGAAACTGGACCGGACCAAGCGGATTGTGGTGGTGCTGTATTATCTGGAGGGGTATCAGATACAGGAGATCGCAGGGATCTTGAAGATTCCACCGGGGACGGTGGGGACGCGGCTGGCGCGTGCGAGAAAGGAACTCAGAAAGTACTTGGAGGAAGAGGTATCCGTATGAGTGATAAGGAAAAAATGAAGAAGGCCTTTCAGAACCTGAAAGCTCCGGAGGATACTCTGGAAAGGGTAATGGAAACCATGAGACGAAAAGAACTGAGAGAAAATATGCGAAGCGGACAGAGTGTGCGAGTTGGACAGAGCGTGCGGACGAAGCGGCTGGTGCTGACCCTTGCGGCGGTGTTGGTTTTAGCTTTAGGATGCGGCAGTGTTTATGCGGTCAAAGGGTTCAGCCTCGATGCACTGTTTGGGCAGCCGGATGCAAAGGCAGAGTTGGGCGCTGCGCAGCAGGCGCCGGGCATGGGTGCAGCCATCGATACTGACATGGATGCAGCACGCGGGTCGGGAGTAGGCGCTGATGCCGACATGAATGCTGATGCAGAGGTGAACACGTCGTTCAAAATCAGCTGTCCGTTCGCCTTTGAGAATCCGTATGTGGAAAATGCCGAGGCGCATGACGGTGTGGACTTTGTCGCAGATCGAGGCACGCCGGTGCTGGCGGCGGCTGACGGCAAGGTGCGGACTGCGGCGTTCAGTGCTTCGCTCGGAAACTATGTCGTGATCGATCACGACAGCGGTTTCAGCACGGTCTATGCGTGTCTGGCAGAGGCGCAGGTCGCGGCAGGTGACGAGGTCAACGCCGGAACACAGATCGGGACTGTGGGCAGCAGCGGTATGGCCACCGGCCCGCATCTGCATCTGGAGCTTTGGCTGGATGATGCGCCAATCGATCCGGTGCCGTATATGATGTAATATGACTGTGGCCCGTACTTTTGGGAGAGGATAGAGGTACGGGCTTTGCCTTGGGGTTTAGCGAAAGCATGGAGTTTCCGCTTGGGTTGCTTGATGCAATCAATGGGGCAGCGTTTTCATTTCGTGTTCGTGGGGTGATGGGACGATAGGCATGGTTCGGAAATGGCTGCTTGCAAGAATCCTGCATAATGTGCACCTTTTGCGGATTTGCGGCTCAAAAATGTATAACCAAATGTCGTTTTTCGTCGAAGTTATGCTTTTGCATAGCGTAAAGCCCTCGATTTTACGGAGACGAGGCGCTTACAGGATAAAATGTCCTGTGAATTTGCATGGGTCACTCTAGAACTTACAATATATTCTTGGAATTATAGGTGAAACAGCGGTCGGGCAACGCCCTCTTTCTTGGCGTCAGGCATTTTTGATGCGAAAAAGTCAAAAAACTCCTACATTATGCAGGATTTTTTATAGACGCGCGTGAATGGCGTGAGGCGCGGGCGTGTGGAAAGGATGGCGCATGAGGTGGAAAGCGGAACGCGTGGATACAGGAGGGAAGAAAACGCTAAGAATTATGCGGACCGTATGCAGGCAGGACTGCGGCAGCACTCGAGAATGTGCGGTGCGGGCACCGCACACAAAACAAAAAGTGCGATTGTCTAAAACAGAAAAAGGTGATAGAATGATTTTAGATTATCAAGAAAGAGAGGCGATACGATGAATCAAGTATTGGACAATATGAAAACCAGACGGAGTGTTCGCAAATTTACAATGGAACCGGTGCCGCAGGCACTGATTGACCAAGTGATCGAGGCGGGACTTTATGCCGCGAGCGGCAAGGGAGAGCAGGATGTAATCGTGATTCAGATCGCTGACCGCGCGGTGCGGGATAAGCTTTCCATGATGAACCGTCAAATCATCGGCAGCTCGAATGAGAACCTGGACCCGTTTTATGGTGCGCAGACAGTGCTGGTCGTACTGGCACGCAAGGACTGGCCGACGCATGTATATGACGGCAGTTTGGTGCTCGGCAACATGATGCTCGCCGCACATGCGCTGGGACTTGGAAGCTGCTGGATCCACAGAGCAAAAGAGGAATTTGAGACGCCTTGGGGAAAAGAACTCCTGCAGTCTCTTGGCATTACCGAAGAATATGAGGGGATCGGGCATTGCATTCTCGGCTATGCGGACGGCGAAACACCGAAAGCCGCGGCGCGTAAGGCAAACCGCGTGTACCAAATCTGATTTTCAGATCAGCGCCTGCTTAAATCGCGAAAGACTTGCGCCAAGCCGCGCCGCACTAAGTCACGACAAGTCGCGTCGCACTAAGTCACGCCAAGCTACGCTAAGTCACACCAAGCCGCGCCAAGCCGCGCCGCGCCGTACGATAAGTATACGCCAATCGCAACGCAAAATAGTAACGCGCGCATGTAGAGCAAGAATCTCTTGATTGAGAACAACACTTGACATTAGAAAGCAAGAAGACGTGAGCCTGCTAAGGAAATGGAAAACCTATAGCAGGCTGCTTTCTTTTTTTGCATTTGCGAGGGTCTGCCGCGCGCCGCTTTTTTGCCTTTCATCCAGCTTCGCGTGTTATGCGCAAACGGTTTCTCCTGCCGCGCGCCGCTTCTCTGCCTTTCACTCAGCATTGCGTGATATGCGCGAACGGTTTCTCATGCCGCGCGCCGCTTTTTTGCCTTTCATCCAGCTTCGCGTGTTATGCGCGAACGGTTTCTCATGCCGCGCGCCGCTTTTTGATGCAAAACTATCAAAAAGATGTAACGAAGCAGACGGTGAGAAGAAGAAAGCAAGAAAAAGGGAGGAATTATATTCCAAAGAATGTGCGTAGAACCAATAGAAATAAAAGAATTATGTGAAGAAGAACAAAAATATGGCGAACGCAGAAGAAATTCCAAGTTTTTCCTTGGCGTTTGGGCGGGTGCATGACATCTTTGAAGGAAAAAGGTGCTAAAATGGGAACTTTCGCGTGCGGAACAGAGTTTCTTCGGGGGAGAGAAGAGACTTTCGCGTGCGGAACAGAATTTCTTCGGGGGAGAGAAGAGACTTTCGCGTGCGGAACATGATTTTCTCAGGCAAAAAACCTTAGTTTGCGGGAAATGACCCTTGATAAGGAAAAAAATTCTTTGACATGCAAAAAAACACTTGCAAAAAAATACAAATATGATAGAATTTAAACAAGACGAGCAGTAAGAGCACGGAAAGCACAGAGAGCAGTGAGAGCAAAGCAGAGGCGAAAAAGCGAGAAGGGCGAGAGCGAAGGAGGCAGCGTGTGCGAGATATAAAAAGATTGCTGGAGGAAGATATAAAATTACAGGAAAAGTTGATTAGAAGGTATAAGCAAGAGCTTCGCAATATGCCGGCCGGATATCTGACGGTTCGAAAACGCAAAGGCGGCTGTGCTTACTTCGTGAACACCGGTGTTTCGGGGGCAAAGGGAAAGGAGCGCAGACAGCGGTATCTCAAGCAGAGCGAGGGGAAGAAGGTCTGGCAGCTGCAGATGAAGCGCCTGATGCAGGAGGCTGTCAAGCGGATGGAACGCAATGTGGAGCGTGAAAAAAAGTGGGCGGCGTTGTATCAACCCTATGATTTTTTGTCGGTGCAGAAAGATATGCGCGAGGCGTATCAGAATCTTTCAGCCGAACAGCTGCAGCGCGGGCAGTATTTTTTTTCGGCGGATTTGCTGGGACTGGCAGCAGGCAGCAGAGAGGTGCTGGAAGGAACAAAGGATGCGGCACATGGCGCGAAGCCGAGGCAGTTTTACGCGGAAGGACGAACGCAGAGGACAATGTCCGGAATCCTGGTGCGTTCGAAGTCAGAGGTGATTCTCGCGGACACTTTGACGATGCTGGAAATTCCGTTTTTATATGAAGCCGCAGCGAGGCTTGTGGATGAGGAAGGCAGGGAGGTTGTCCTGCATCCGGATTTTACGATTTTGTGTCCGGATGGAAGCGTGATTTACTGGGAGCATTTGGGCTTGCTGCAGGAGAAAAATTATACGGAATCTTTTGCGAGGAAGCTTCGGCTGTATCACCGGAACGGGTTTACAATCGGACAGCAATTGATTGTGACGGCAGACGATCGCAGCGGACATATTAACAGCCTGCAAATCCGCGAATTGGCGGAACGTTTTATTTTGCCGCGCATGGGACGTGCGTAGATGGGAAAACATTGGATCAAAGGTAGGATTTTTGTGGGAGCTGAGCAAAGCCGCGTGCATGAAAAGTGAGCAGAGCTGTGTGCATGAAAGCGTACAAGGCCGTGTGCATGAAAAGCTGAGCAGAGCCGCAAGCGTGAAAGCGTGCAAGGTCGCGTGCGTGAAAATGCGCAGAAACGTCATCGCCATAAAAGTGAAACAGTCGTACGCGCAAAAGTCGGTTGCGGCAATAGGATGTTTATGGTAAAATATCGTTAACTGACGAAAGGCAGATGATAGAAATATGAAAGAAATTTTTGTGAAGGATTTGAAGAAGGACATGGAGGTTGTGGACTTCTTCATGGTGAAGGCCAGCGCGATCAAAACCGGCGCGAACGGAAAGCAGTATCTGGACATTACGCTGGGAGACAACAGCGGCGAGGTCTCTGCCAAAAAGTGGGATGTCAGCGAGGAGGAACACGCGCGGCTGGATGAAATAAAGGTGAGAGATATCATCAAGGTGAAGGCATTGGTGACAGAATGGGCAGGACAGCCGCAGCTTCGGATCCAGAGGATCCGCCCGGCGGCCGAGGCCGACGGGCAGGAAATCTGCGATTTCCTGCAAGCTGCGCCGGAAGACCCGCAGGCCATGTATGATTACATCATGACCGTCGCGCAAAAGCTGGAGGATGAGGATTTGCGCGGGCTTTGCGTCAAAGTGCTGACGGATAACCGCGAAAAGCTGCTGTATTATCCGGCGGCGCAGAAGAATCACCACGCGCAGCTGGGGGGCCTCTTGTATCACACCAAGCGGATGTTGATGACCGGCGAGCGCGTGTGTCAGGTTTACACGAATTTGAACCCTTCCTTTGTTTTGGCAGGCGTGATTCTGCATGACATGGAAAAACTGAACGAAATCGAAGCGGGCACAGACGGCATCGCAACCGGCTATTCTTTTGAAGGACAGATGCTCGGACACATTGTGCAGGGTGTAAAAATGCTCGATCGCGTGACGGAAGAACTCGGTTTTCCGCGGGAAAAGGCGATTATGCTGGAGCATATGATCCTGGCACATCACTACGAGCCGGAATACGGAAGTCCAAAAAAGCCGCTTTTCCCAGAGGCAGAGGTACTGCATTACCTAGATATTCTTGACGCGAGAATGTTCGATATGCAGGCGGCGCTGGAGAACACTGAACCGGGGCAGTTCAGCGAGAAGGTGCGGACTTTGGATAACCGCAGACTGTACAAACCGGCTTTTGCGGGCGCGGCCCTTGCTGACGCACAGCAGGTCCAAAGAGAAGCCATAGCACCTGAGCAAAATCTGTAAGCGAAGCGTGACGGTCTGAGCAGGCGTTTCGCCAAGCGGCAGGCGCGCAAGAGACCAAAAGCCAAGCGGCAGGCGCGCAAGAGATCAAAAGCCAAGCGACAGGCATGCAAGAGGCTAAAAGCCAAGCGGCAGGCATGCAAGAGGCCAAAAGCCAAGCGGCAGGCGCAAGTGGCGTGGCAGACGATACGCGCGAACGATTTCAAAGCGTGTGAAATCGAGGGAGAGCGCGGAAATCCTGCCGCGCGGCATGAGAATATCGCGAGAAGGAGAATATGAAGGAGGATATATGATCAAGTTACCAAAGGAAGTTGCCAAAATCATCAAGACCTTGACAGACGCGAAGCAGGAGGCATTTGCTGTCGGTGATTGCGTCCGCGACGCTCTGCTCGGACGGAAACCGATCGGCTGGGATGTCGCGACTGACGCGGATTTCACGAAGCTGAGAGAACTGTTTCCGGAAGCGCAGATTCACAGCGAAAAATACAAAATCCTCCGCATGGAATTTATTGAAGAACACTATGATGACGAGGGAAAATTCGCGGGAGAGGACGGCATCATCGTCGATGTCGGCACTTATCGCAAGCGCGCGGAGGCCGCGCGGGAATCCCTGATATCGCGGGAGGAACAAACAGGAGAGCAGGGACAGTCAGTGCAGTCGGGACAGGTGAGACAATCGGCGCAGACAGGATCAACTGGCTTGGTGCTGTTCAGTGATAAAATAGAAGACGACGTGGCGCGCAGGGCCTTTACCATGAACGCGATCGCGGACAATCCGTATCGCCTTGTCGATCCATACAACGGACGTGAGGACATCAAGAAAAAACTCATTCGAACCACAAGACCAGCCGCGGAGATTTTCCGAGAAGACCCGATCCAGATGATGAAGGCGGTGCAATATGCAGCAGAGCTGGACTTTGACCTGACCAAGGAGGTTTTTGAGGCGATTTCTCAAAATTACCGGCTGCTGGAAAAGGTCAGCGTGGATAGAATCCGAGACGCCTTTACGGAAACCATTACGGCAGCGCATGGCGGCAAGGGACTGGGTCTGATCATGGACACCGGAATCCTGCATATCATTTTGGGAGATGATGTGGTCGCGCGCCTGACACGCAGAGAAAAGAGCGATTTGATGACTTTGGCGGAGAATATCGATCGGACCTATCAGGTGCCGGAGCGCAGACTGGGCTTGTTCTACACCTGTGTTTCGCGCAAAAAGGCGATGCCGTCGATTGAGAAGCTGAATTTTGACGCCGAGACCCATCAGCATCTGGTTGACGCGACGCGTGATATGGCGAAGCTGTATTTTACCGCGCAGCCAAATGAGCTTAAACGCTTTATTTATGAGCGGGGGTGGGATCGCTATCAATATCTCGCGAATTTGGAAAAAGCACAGCGCATTGTGTTCGAGTATCATTCCGATACCAAGATTCAGAGCAAAATGTACATGATCGACGAGTTCAAACGCAAAGGCGAAGCTGTTTTCGCAGAGGACCTGGCCATCGATGCCAATGATTTGATCGAGGCGGGAATTTGTACGCCGGACAACGCGGGAAAGATGCTTTCGATGCTCGTCGAAACAATTCATGTCAAGCCGAACATGAACAACTATAAGGAACTTTTGCAGCTGGCGAAAAAGTATAAGAAAAGCAAATTCGCAGCCATGACAAGAGGTGTGAAGTGGTTACGCTAGACAAGGGAAAAGTCGGCGGCGGCGAGGCCGCCGCCGCTTTTGATGTGCAGGAGCGACCAAACGGTGCGGCGAAAAACGAAGGCGCGGCGCCCGCGGAAACAGACGAAGGCGCGGCGCCCGCGGAAACAGACGAGGCAGTCTCCGCAAACGGTATGTCGGCGCGGGGATGGGATGGAAACGTCAAAGCGGCCGCGGCGCCTGCGGAGCTGTGCGTCGAGAAGCCCGCGGAAACAGACGAGGCCGCAGCGCACAGGGAGCAGATTGCAGTCTCCGAGGTTTCGTTCACGCAGAGGCAAGCGCGAGATCAGGAAACGTTCGGAAATGACAGCGACGGCATTACCAAGATCAGTCAGGTGCCCGCGGAAGAAGTGCTGTTTTTTCGCGGGTTGGGTTTTTCCAACTACTATATCATCAAAATCTATGATTTGGTCGGTGAGGCGGCTATCGCGCTGACACAGGATAACGCTTTTTGGCTGCTGGAAGAATTCCCGCGGCTGGGCTTCGCGCAGGCGGACGAAACCGCGCGCCGGCTCGGTATGGCCGATGACAATCCCTATCGGGTGCAGGCGGCTGTGGAGTTTGTGATGCACGCGTATTTGAACGAAGGGCATGTGTTCGCGCCGATGGAAGAGCTTAATCAACGGGTTTGCGCGCTCTTGGAGCTTGGCAGCGGTATCATCAACGATGTGCTTGAGGATATGGTGTTTGACGGACGTTTACAGATGGCGGAGGTCGAAGGTAAGCGTGTGGTCTATTTTTACGGATATTATAGGGCAGAATGTGCAATTGCCGGAAAACTCGCGGCCATGGTCAATCCGCGGGAGGGCTTGCCCCAGGTTTGCGTGAATGAAGAGGCGATGCTGCGCAAAGCCGAGGGAGCGGAGGGCATCGCGCTTTCGGAGCAGCAAACGACAGCGGTTCAGATCGCCCTGCGCAGTGGTGTGTCCATCATTACCGGAGGTCCCGGTACAGGGAAAACAACCGTCATCAGGACCTTGCTTTCGATTTTGGAAGGGAGCGGTCTCAAAACAGCAGTTGCCGCCCCGACCGGACGCGCTGCCAAGCGCGTCATGGAAACCAGCGGGCATTATGCCTGTACCATTCACCGACTGCTGGAATACTATTATGATGAAGCGACAGGCGGAATGTCCTTTGGACGCAACGCGCTGCAGCCGCTCGAATATCAGGCAGTCATCATCGATGAAGCTTCCATGATGGATTTGCTGCTGGCGGAAGCGTTGTGCGACGCGCTGCAGCAGGGAACCAGGCTGATTTTGGTCGGCGACGCGGACCAGCTGCCGTCGGTTGGCGCGGGCAATGTGCTGCAGGATTTGATTGACAGTGAATATTTTGATACGATCCGACTGACAGAAATCTACCGACAGGCGGAAGACAGCGGCATCGTGCAGAACGCGCATCGCATCAACCGAGGGGAATATCCGCGCTTCGGAGATGATTTTCAGCTGATTCGCGGAGATAAGCAGCAGGAAATTCTGTTCAAGATCGCTGCGCTGGCGGGGCGCTGCGCGCGGGAAGAAGTGCAGGTGCTGACGCCGACCAAAAAAGGAATTCTGGGGAGCGTGAACCTTAACCTCAAGCTGCAGGAGACCTTCAATCCGCCCCAAAAAGATAAACCGGAGCTAAACTTCGGCAAACGGATTTTTCGCATGGGTGATCGCGTTATGCAGATTAAAAACGATTATCGTCTGGAATGGCGTTATCATGGCGTTCCCAAGACGAGCGGCGGGCTTCCGGCACCGCGCGGACAGAAGCCGACGAGTGGAAAAGGCTATGACGGCAAGGGAATTTTTAACGGTGAGGTCGGCATCGTTTCCGGCATCGATCTCGATCTGCGGACGGTAACCATCACCTACGACGATGATCGCTGGGTGGTCTATCAGTATGTGCAGCTCGACGAAATCGAACATGCCTACGCAGTAACGGTGCATAAGAGCCAAGGCAGCGAATATCCGATCGTCATCATACCGATGACTTGGTTTCCGCCGGTGCTGGCGACCAGAAGCTTGATCTACACCGCGATCACGCGTGGTAAACGGCAGGTCTATATCGTCGGCAATCCGGACTATTTGAACGCGATGACTGACAACAACCGAAGCCGCGGTCGTAATTCCGGACTCTGCTCGCGGCTAGTAGGACTGTACGGAATGGTGTAATGTCCTTGCACAGCGATTGCGGAGCCGGAGGCGACAGCAGAGCTGATGCAAGACAGATGCCCGAGCGAAGGCAATCGGCGAGCCGAAAGGCGAAGACGGAGCCACTCAGCGACCGGGCCAATGTCCTTGCACAACGAGTCTGCTGACTGGAAAATATATGAAGAAAGAACGTGTGCGGGTATGAGAGAATTTGTGAAAAAGGCGGGCACAACGGCTTTGCAGCTGCTGTATCCGATGGCAACCTACTGCGTTTGCTGCGGCAATTTGATTGATCAAAGCCGCAGCTACTGCCTGTGTGACCATTGTATTCGCCGTATCGAATGGGGTTGGCTGACGATTGATCTCGCGGCGCAGGAGGCGGAAACAGGGAGGACAAGCGATCTTGATTCGGCAGTGGCGTGCATTTCTTATGGGCTCTATGGCAGGCGTCTGATCTTTGACCTCAAATACAACAAGCATACTTATACGGCGCGGGTGATTGCCGATATCCTCGCGGATCGAATTTGCAGCGACCCTGACACGCGGCATTTGCTGCGGACGGATTTTATCGTGCCTGTGCCGCTGCACGCTAAAAGGCTGGCCCAGCGCGGCTTCAACCAGACTGCCAAAATCGGTAAGCACTTAGAGAGGCGGCTGCGAGAATCCCGGATTGAGGACTTGACGGAAAAGAAAAGCCTTGAAACCGCGGCAGAGCGGCGCGACGCTTCACGCGCGGATGACGGAATCACCAAGCCGGACGCGCCGTTGATAAAGCTTGAAGGCGGGGAATCCGACGTATTCTGTGAGTTTCCAAAAACGGAACTTTGCGCGTCTCATGCAACGGGTGTGCCGCGCGAAGCGCAAGACGCGCGGGCCGCGGCGGAGGCGCGGCGGGATACGGAACGGATGCGGGACGCAGTCCCGAAACAAGAGGCAGTTCGGAAGCAGCCGCATTATCCGCGCCTGCTTGCCGACGCGCTGCTGCGCGTAAAGGCTACCACGCCGCAGCGCGCTTTGTCCGCGGAGGAACGCTGCGCGAATCTCAACAACGCGTTTGCCATTGCGCCCGCCTTCCTGCCCAAACTCGCGGGGGCACGCATTTTGCTCTTGGATGATGCTTACACCACAGGGGCGACCGCGAATCAATGCGCCAGAGTGCTCAAAGAAGCAGGCGTCGCGGAGGTGCACCTCGCGGCGTTGGCAACCGGAAACCATTTCGCGTCGGGACATTTTCCAAAGACGCAGCAGTCGAGCCCGGAGGAACCATGGATGCTTGATGCAGGCCGTCTTCATTCAGATCTCGGAGTGAAATCGCCGCCGAAATCGGAGGAACCATGGATGCTTGATGTAGGCATAGAGGAATAGCGCGCAGAAAGAAAATTCGAAGGAATTTGTGTCAGTTTGAAGTAGGAGGCCCATTGGCTTTAGACAATGGGTAGTTCACCGATATGAAATGAATGCTTTTGATGCGTACGCTTAAAAAAATACTTGCGCGGCTGCATGAAACCCGTTAAAATGGTAGTGTCGCTCGGGTCTGTGGTTGCAAATCCAAGCCAGGTGCGGGCAAAAGGATCCACGTAAGCCGTCACGCAGGAGTTCGGGCGGTGATCATGGCGTACCTTAGAAGTAAGTCCTCCGAAAATCGGGTAAAGGCAAGTGTGGGGGCAAAGACCAGGTCAGTCGGGCGACATTTACAAAATTTTCATAAAACACAAAAAAGAGTATAGGATTTTTATGCGCGATGTGGTATAATAGGTGCAAGCAGAACAGAGAATGTCTGCTCGTCGTGCGGGCGCTTTTCAGGTTCGTTTTCGGCGGACCGACACGAAAGACGCGATAAAAGCGTACGACCCATATCAGTTGAAGTTTGCGGCGGCTTCGCCGGACGCAGACGAGAGGAGGTCATCAGTATGAAGATTATCGTAACAGGCAAAAACATTACCATCAGTGACAAGATCCAGGACGCAATTGACAAAAAGTTTGAGAAACTGGGCAAATATTTTGCCGATGATATTCAGGCAAAGGTGGTTATTCACCCTGAAAAGGCCAAGGTAAAAATGGAAACCACGATTGTGACCAAAGGAACGATTTTCAGAGCGGAGGATGTTTCCCAAGACGTATTTGACTGCATCGACATTGTAGGCGACAAGCTGATGAGTCAGATGTCAAAGTACAAGGGCAAACTGCAAAAGAGAAACAAATCCAAAGAATCCGTCAGATTTGAAATGATTCCGGAGGCAGCGCAGGAGAACGGCACAGTTGTTAAGACCAAAAAATATGTGCTGACACCGATGACGGTGGACGAAGCTATCATGCAGATGGAGATGCTGCAGCACAATTTCTTTGTATTCTTAGATGAGGAAACTGACAGCGTCAGTGTTGTTTATAAGAGAAATGACAGCGACTACGGCCTGCTTGAAACCAATCGCTAGCATAAAGTAAAAAAATAATATGATACATAAGAGGCTGCCGCACTCATGCGGCAGCCTTCTTTCATAGCTTAGTCACATAAAAACGGGAAGCCTTCGTAAATCACTAGAGCTTTTCAATTTCTTCTAAAGATAAACCTGTTACCTTTGTGATGACCGACTTCTCAATATTTTCCTGCAGCATTCGTTTCGCGATCTCGCGCTGCTTTTGCGCTTCGCCTTCGGCACGACCCTGCTCACGACCCAATTCCAGTCCTTTGCGCTCGCGTTCGTTCAGCATATACTCGAATGTCATATACTTCCGCCTC
>ERZ825896.2320-NODE-2320-length-18588-cov-7.472940_pt1 | contig 18588 bp, 20 predicted proteins | sample MGYA00519858_ERZ825896 | MGnify/ENA primary metagenome ERZ825896 (study PRJEB31778, sample SAMEA3449214) | human gut metagenome | biome: human gut; feature: human-associated habitat; material: faeces | place: United Kingdom | collected 2010/2012 ...
TTTCTGATTGGGGACGGTTCTTTTTCGGAAAAAGAACCGTCCCCAATCAGAAAAAGGAAGAGTATAAAATTTCACTCTTCCCTTTTCTTTCTACTATTAAATTATTTTTTTTACTTTTTCAAGTGCTTTTTTTCTAGCTCCGATTTCATTTTTTTCTTCATCAGAAAGCTCTGCTAAGGTCTTTCCATTTGGTAATTCAAAAATCTCGTCAAAGCCAAAACCGTTTTCTCCTCGCGGTTCTAATGCAACAGTTCCATCCACGCTATGTATACCTGTGTGGCTATTTCCTTCTTTGTCCACAATAGCAATAGCTGTTACCCAATGAATGGTTCTCTGCTCTTTGGGAATTCCCTGCATTTTTTCGATAATGGCAAGATTTTTCTCTTTGTCAGTACCATCCATCCATCTAGAAGTTCTCACTCCAGGCCATCCATTGAAACAATCAATCATAATGCCTGAATCATCGCCAAGACAAATTTCTCCTGAAACTTCGGCAATTGATTTTGCTTTTTTTAACGCATTTCCTTCAAAAGTTTTTGCATCTTCTTCAATATCAATGTTAAAGCCTGCTTCTTTGTTTGAAATTATTTCATATTCCGAAAATATTTCTTTGATTTCTTTGAGTTTGCCCTTATTCCCTGTTGCAACAATAATTTTCATAGTGTTTCCTCCTGTTTTTATGCTTATTAACATGTGACTTTATTAGTATATCATTTGTTTGAGTTTATGTCAACTTTTTCGTATTTGGGACGGTTCTTTTCGTGAAATTTTGAAATGGGGACGGTTCCTTTTTCAAAAAGGAACCGTCCCCAATACGAAATTTTATATTTTAACTTTATTAACCCACTTATTAAATTCAGCTCCCAAAAACACCGTATAAAAACACGAATAAGTCCACATCATTATAAGCATTAAAGTAGTCAAGCTTCCATAAGTCCAAGAAAATCCTTTAAAAATATATAAGTACTTTGAAAATACAAAAGAAACCACATTAAGAGCAATAGCGCCAAAAATAGCTCCCCATAATTGACTCTTAAAACTTACTTTGTGTTTTGGCATAAACTTATATAAAAGCAAAAACACAAGAAATGTTGCAAAAATAAATAATAATTCTGTAAATATGGATGAAACTATATTAAAATTTTCAAATCCTCCAAAATGTTCTTGTATTATATTTTTTAAGCTGTCGCCAAACACAAGCATTGTAAGCCCTGCAACAATTAAAATGATAAATAAAACTGTTTCTAACAATACATTTAGTCTTAAATATATATATGAACTTTGCTTTTTGTCATTTGTCTTGTAGACTACCTGCAATCCTTTTGTTAATGCAAACAGTCCTTTTCCAGCTGCCCAAATTGTAAATATGATTGATATTGAAACTGTACCAATCGATTTTGAATATACTTCCTGAACAATATTTAAAACAAATTCATTCATACCTGATGGGATAATTTTAGAAATTGCTTCAAATAGCGTTTGTGGCTGAATATTTGTATACTGAATTAAAGTGATAAGTAAAATAATAAATGGTATAAAAGATAATATTGTATAATATGCACACTGGGCCGAGCATTCTCCAATTCGGTCAACTTTGATATTGTACAATAGTTTTGCAATCTCTTTATACCATTTCTTTATTTTTTCCATTTTGACATCCTCCGAAAACTTACTTCTTCCAATTCACCAATTTTTGCTCGGTTCTGGTTTGATACATTTTGGTTTTGCCACCCTTGTGTGTCGCAACTTTCAGATTAAATAAAAGATATGAAAGTTGCTCCAATCGCACTCACTAGCGTTCGTTTGGTCGCTTACGCGGGTGTCCAAACCAAAATGTATCAAACCATAACTGAGCAAAAACGGCTCAAAACTAAGATTAACTTAGCTTACTTACATTATTTAAAAACATTATACTTTCTATTACATCAAGTACAGAATATATTACTACAACTACTCCTAATGTTACAATAACAGCTCCTGAATTGCAAATGATAAATATTCCACATATTGCCATTATTAAAGCAATTACTAAACTATATATCCAAACATTTGACTCGATTGCTTTTAATTTTATAGATAAGTTAATTCGAAGAATTGCACTATAAACAATCCATAAACCTATAAGTATTCTAAAAATTGCTCCTATTTGTGTACTATAGCAAATTGTTACAATTCCAAGTACTATTGCTATAACTCCATAAGCTATATCATAATTGTAAAAATCGTATTTTCCTCTATTTTCAAAGTAATTGATGATTTTATATAAACCAACTAGCCCAAACATTACTCCTAAAATGATTGCAATAAATTTTATTGTTCCTTCTGGATTTGCAATTAAAATTGCTCCAAGTATTGCAAATATAATTGATGTGACAAGTGATGTAACTCCTGTTTTCTTTAAAACTTTTTCTAAATATTTCATTTTTTATTTCCTCCTTTGAATATTTATTTTTCTAAATTTTACCTTAAAAATATTTTTAAGTCAAGCAAATTATTTTAAATTATCTACTTTTAAAACATACTTATAAGAACCGCTATTTTTAGCCAAATCCATCAATTTTTCGACTCTATTTTGAGCACCTTTAACATCACCATTTACAAAGTTATAAATAGTATTAATACCGTCATTATCAAATTGTTTCATTCCATCTGATAAAGTGTTAACACCATCAGATAATGTTTTAGCTGCATCATTTAACTGACTACTGCTACTCTTTATAGTTTCACTATTAGAATTTAAAGTATCAATTCCTCTCTTTAATTCTTTAGCACCACTAGATAATGTACTTGTTCCATCACTTAAACTTTTAGCCCCACTTGATAATGTATTTGATCCGCTTTCTAATTTATCTAATCCTGCTTGTAATTCTGGTGAACTACTAACCAACTGGTTAATTCCATCTGTTACTTTGCTTGATACTCCTTTTAATGTTTGTAAAGATGTTTTAAGAGTATTTAATCCTGTTAAAACCCCAGTTGTTTCAGCTTCCATAGTTTTATTATATGCTGCTCTTTCAGTAGCTGTATTTTTTCCCAATGTAGTAATTTGTTCATCTAATTTAGCAATTTCTGTTTGTAATTCTGTTTTTGTTTCGCCATCTTCCATAGTGCTTACTGTTGTTTCTAATGCATTTTTAGTAGCTTTTAAACTTGCAACTGAAGTTTCTGTTGCTGTTCCTAATTTTGCTAAAGTTTTAGCTGTTTCAGAATCTTTAGATGTAGATGCTGTTAAAGTTTCGATATTGTTTTCAACAGCTGTTTCCATCTTAGAAATTCCACCGTTCTATTGCATTTGCTCCTGTTTTTATGCTTCCAATTGCTGAAATTATAGTAGATAAGTTGCTTTTTAAATCTTTTATTCCACTTGATAAATTAGAACTTCCTTCTGCTATTTTTTTAGTGTTTTCATTTACAGAAGATATTCCATCATTTATTTTAGAATAATTTGTGCTTACTGTATTTACGCCATTTGTATAACTAGCAACACCTGTGTTAAATTCGCCCATTTTTTCTGAATAAGTATTTGCTCCATCTTTTAAAGTTTTACTTCCACTTACTAACTGGTTACTTGCATCTTTTAGAGTTTTACTTTGTTCATATAAATCATCAAACTCATCTAAAAAGTCCAAATCATTATCAAATACATTTGATTCGATGTACATATACATATTTCCTAATTCAAAATCTTTGGCATCTGCTTCTATTACAACATTTTCTGGAATGTCTATTTCATCAATATCCAAACTTTCTTGCATACCTGGCATACTAATTCCAAGAACAACTGAATTTGAGCCGTTATCTATTATTTTTCCACTAGATATTGTAACATTTGAAAATTTTTCATTATCCAAAATAGTGCCACAAGCTACGATATAAGGTGTATACATTGTAACTTGTTTTCCATCAATTGTCTCTATTTTCTTATCTTTATTAGTAAAATTAATTTCAATTTTAACCTTTCCAGATTTTCCTTTTAAATCATCAATAGAAATTTCATTTCCATCCAAATAATATTTAATAGATGTATCTATTGGCATATCTTCATTTTTCTCTTCTCCGTTTGAAGTTTCTTTGTAAACAACTCCTACATTATTTGCCTTGCAATACATTGTGTCTTTTTCATTGATTGCATAAATTGGCAATGTGTATAATCCACACATTGTAACCGTACTTGCTATACAGATAGCTTTTTTTACTCCATTATTCATAATTAATTATCTCCTTTCAATTGTGCCTCACTGTGCCCCATTGGGACCGGTTCTTTTTGTGCCAATTGACACAAAAAGAACCGGTCCATTTGTGTCATTTTACTTCTTTCATCCCAATTGTTGTCTTACATATAATTTTATCAAACATCATCAAAAATGTTGGAAGTGCAAGTATTACACTTATCATACTTACTACTGCACCTCTTGAAATAAGGATACATAGTGAGCTTATCATTTCAATTTGAGAGTAAACACCTACTCCAAATGTTGCTCCAAAGAAGCATAAACCACTTACAACTATTGAACTTATTGCTGTTCCAAGTGCGTAGTCCATAGCATCTTTCTTGCTTAAGCCTTCTTTTCTCTTTTGGATATATTTATTTGTTATTAAAATTGCATAATCTATTGTTGCACCAAGTTGGATTGTTCCTATTACTATTGATGCTACAAATGGTACTTGATGTCCCATATATGCCGGTATTCCCATATTTATAAATATTGCAAATTCTATTACTATTATTAATATAACTGGTAGTGAGATAGATTGTAACACTATAAACATTAATGCAAATATTACTCCAATTGAGAATGTATTTACACTATTGAAATCGTGGTTTGCAATTTCTACTAAGTCTTTCATAAGTGGGCCTTCTCCTGCCATTAATCCATTTTCGTCATATGATTTTATTATGTCATTTACTTGGGCAATTTGATTATTTAACTCATCTGTTGCATTTTCACATTTTGAACTTATTATTATCATTTGATATTTATCACTTGTAAATAATTTTAATATACTTTCTGGTAAAAATTCAGCTGGCATATTTAGCTTATCTGTTATTTTTGAATAACTTAAACTCATTTTTATTCCATCTAAATTATCAATTTTCTCAAGCATTTCTGCAACTTTATCATCTGGTATATTTTTGTCTATTAATACAAGTTCTGTTGAAACCATATCAAAATCATTTGCTAAAGTATCGTTTGCCTGAACACTTGGTAATGTCTTTGGAAGTCCACTCATTAAGTTATAATAACTTTCTGTATGAGTATAACCATAAATTGCAAATGGCAAAATCACAACAAATGCTACTGCAATAGCTTTAGAGTGATTTATTACGAAGTTTTTCACTCCTGTAAATTTAGGTAAAATATCTTTATGTGCTGTTTTTGTTATTAATTTATCGAAAACTAATATTAAGCTTGGTAGAATTGTTACTGTAGAAATTACACCTAATGCAACCCCTTTTGCCATAACTAAACCTATATCTTTTCCAAGTGTTAAGCTCATTGTGCATAATGCTAAGAATCCTGCTATTGTTGTAAGTGAGCTTCCTACAACAGATTTTAAGGTATCAGCTATTGCGAGTGCCATTGCTTTATTATTATCGCTTTCTGTTTCTTTTTGATGTTTGTAACTATGGTATAAGAAAATTCCAAAGTCCATTGTTACACCTAGCTGTAGCACTGCACTTATTGCTTTTGTTATATATGATATTTCATGAAATACGACATTTGTTCCCATATTATATAATACTGAAATTCCAATATTTCCTAATAATATAAATGGCATTGCATACGAATCTAATGCAACTCCTAGGATTATCGCACATAGTATTACTGCAATTATTACATATATTATTACTTCTGAGTTACATATATCTTTTATGTCTAAGTTTGTTGCAGACATTCCACTGATTTTGCAGTTCTCATCAGTTATGTCTCTTAAGGTCTGAATTGCATCTAATGTTCTATCTTCTGCAATTCCATCTTCAAATGTAACCAAAACCGCTGTTGTTCCATCTTCTTTGTAGATTTTGTTTAATACATCATCTGGTAACATATCTACCGGAATTTGACTTCCTGTTACATCTGTTATTCCAATTACGTCTTTTACAGAATCTATCTCTCTAAACCTATTTTCAAGATTGATTAGATTCTTTTGCGGTATATCTTTTACGAGTACTATTGAAAATGATCCCATACCAAAATCGTTTGATAGGATTTTTTCACCTTTTACTGTTTCGATGTTACTTGGTAAATATGATAGTATGTCATAATTTACTCTTGTTGCCATCATTCCATATATTGATGGTATACATAGTAATACTGCTATTATTAGTATTGCTATCTTGTGTTTACATATAAATTCACCAAATTTTTTCATACTTTTTTCTTCCTTTCTGATATTTTTGGTACATTTGCACAAATGGACCGGTTCTTTTTGTTCCTTTTCCCATTTGGACCGGTTCTTTTTGTGTTGTTTGACCATTAGTCACTTTTAACTTCAATCATTGTAGCACTTTTGTGACCATCAGTCAATATTTTTTATTAAAATTATTGACTATTTTTTCTTTTTGTGGGATAATAAGTTACATAATACAGAAATAATATATGAAAAGAATCGAGGTATATGCTTATGAAAAAATCGGAAGAAAATAAGAAAATAAAAGAGGAAACACTTCTTAGCTCTGCTTTTAACCTATTTACTAAAAAGGGATTTAAGGAAACCTCTATACAAGATATAGCCGAAAATGCTGGTGTTGGTAAAGGTACTTTTTATTTATATTTTAAGGATAAATATGACATTCAAAATAAATTAATTGAAAAAAAATCTCGGAAAGCTTTTTGCAGATGCCATAAAGGCTTTAAGGAAAACAGAAATTTCAAATTTTGAGGACCAAATTATTTTTATTATTGAACATATTATTGATGCTTTAAATAAAAACCATTTGCTTCTTAAGTTTATTTCTAAAAATTTATCTTTGGGAATTTATAACCAAGCTATGAATAAAATAGCTGATTTGCCTTATGATGATGGTTCTATTTTTAGTATTTTTATGAATGGTGTTGAGAAAAATAACATTAAACTTAAATGTCCAGAAGCTACTTTGTTTATGATTATTGAACTTGCAAGTTCTACTTCTTTTAATTCGATTTTGTATAATATGCCTTTGCCTATTGGGGAGTTTAAACCTATTTTGTTTGAGGAGATTAGAAAACTTTTGAAATAAAAATGTAACCAATACTTATACATAAATATAAGTATTGGTAGTTTTTATTTAACAGGATGTACACATTTTCCTTCATATTCACTTAAGTCCAAATTAAGTTCTTTCATTGCCTTTACAAAGTCTGTTTTTGTAAGTACTGATATCTTTCTATGAACAACTTGCCCTGCTTTTGTTATTGTCATATCTTTATATCCTTCTCCTGATAGTCTTGCTTGCATTCCAACAAATCCATTTTTAGCATACTCCTCATCTATCCACGCAAGTATGCTCTCTCGGTCCCCTCCATCAGATTCCGGATTTGTAATACTTCCTTTGTTAAAATTAGGTACTCTTCCATTTAGCCACTCTTTTCCATTAGGACATATAGAATAGTCTAATGTAAGTGCCATAGGTATTATTCCACCTGATTTTTGTTCAAAATTGTATGCATAAAAATCAAATAAAACAATACTTTCTTCTTCAATCGGAGCAAAAATCGTCTCTATATTTCTTTCATTACCATCATTAGAAGTTATTGTTCGTATTTCTAAATCAGTATAATCTTTTACTAAGTTCATCTCAACTGCTTTATTAAATATTTCTCTTACTTTTCTGCATTGACATTCTGCTTTATCCATAGTAGCTGTTTTTTCTATCGTATTATAATCATCATCTATTATTTTTGCATTATAATCACTTTTGGTTCCAGACACACTTCTGTCAAAAACAGCTAATCTTGCACTCATATTTTTTAATCTTTCAACTTTATCGGTTGCTGTAAGCTTTTCCCAACTTTCATTGTCATCTTTATTATTATCTTCCTTGTTATCATCTGCTTTATCACTTGACGATAAACCTCCATTGCTTGTAACATGGTACTTCTTTCCTGCAACCGTGATTATCCATCCATTTGAATCATCTACTAAATTGTAATCTCCTTCTTGAAAATATTTATTTAGTGAATTTTCTATTTTTTCCTTGTCTATAGTTCCTGTTCCTTCAGTTATAGCTTCTGCTATTGCAAGTTTTACTGATTCATCTATTTGAGCTATATCTGTTTTTTCTTTGGCTTCTCCTGCTCTATTTAATATGCCATTTTGTCCTGTTAGCATATTTATTGATATTCCGTGCCAATATCAAAAGTACAACTATTGTTACAACAAGCGCTATCAACGTTATTCCATCATTTTTTCTCATAAATTTTTTTCCTCCAAATCTTTTATATAATTCAATATGTACACATTTTACCGTACTAGTAGAGTATAGTCAACGCCATTAGTCAAAATGTAAAGAAAATGTAATATTTTCGTAACAGTTACGAAACAATATCTTTTAAGCAAAAAAATAAATACCTAAATTAGTATAACCTAATCCAAGTATTTATATCCCAAATCATATTAAATTACATAAGCAAAAACACTATACATAATCAAAGCCAAAGGCTTACCCAAAATAACTATAGCCAAAAACTTCTTAAAAGAAATATTACTTAATCCCGAAATATAACACAAAAGATCATCTGGAAGCCCTGGCAAAAAAATGCCCCAAAAGAAAACTTTTTCAAAAGTGTTTGTTCTTATATACCCCAAATATTTATCAACCTGTTCTTTCTTAAACAGACTATTTATAAGTCGTAATCCATATATTTTAGATAAATAATATGCTGCAATTGAGCCAATTACCAGCCCTATTTCATTATAAATAAATCCCCATATTGGCCCAAATGCAAGAACACCTGCTAAGCAGCTTGCACCTCCTGGTATTACAGGAAAAATCACTTGTATAATTTGAATAAATATAAAAAACGTTGGTGCAAAAACTCCAAATTTTTTCATATAATCAATCAAAATATTTTTATCTTTAAATATTCCAAGCTTTATTCCATAAATAATAAAAATTACAATTAATACAGTCATAATAATTGTAACTATATTAAACAAATTCCTCAACCATTTTTTTCTTTTCATTTATCAATTCCCTACTTTTTAATGTGTTATCTTTTTTTCCTCCATTTAGTACTCCACTATATACGTTAAGCACTCTTTGAGCATAAGTATTAGAGCTATATTCTTCCGCTTTTTTTCTAATTTCTGCTTTGTATTCTTTTCTTAGTTCCTCATCTGCCGAAAATGTTATAAGCCTGTTTATATATTCTTTCTGATTATTAAATAAACTCTTCTTAGGAAGCATATCAATAAAAGCCATATCATTTATACAAATTGGAACAACTCCTGCTGCCATTGCCTCTATTACTGTTAGCCCTTGTGTTTCTGAATTTGATGCCGTAACAAATGCATCTGCACATTGATAGTAATATTGTATTTTATCTTGTTCAATTTTTCCTGTAAATATTACTTTATCAAATATATTTAGTTTTCTAGTTATATTTATATAATTTTCTTTGTCTGGGCCATCACCTACTATTAATAATTTTATATTATTGATTCCTATTTCTATTAATTTTTGTTGTGCATTTAGTAAAAATTCTATATTTTTTTCCTGTGCTAGCCTTCCTACAAATATAATTGTAAAATCATCTTTTGTTATTCCATATTTTTCTTTTATTCGTTCAACTTTGTCCTGTTCTACATTTTCCTCAAAAAATCTTTCTATGTCTATTCCACTCGGAATTACACTTACATTTTTGGTTATCATATATTTTTCTTTAAATAACTTATATATTTTGTCTGTTGGTACAATTGTTTCTTTTGCTGTTTTCACACAATATACTTTTGTTAAGTCTTTTACTATTTTTTTGCTTAATTTATTAAAATGATTATGTGTAATGTAATGTGTATAATCTTCATATAATGTATGATATGTGTGAACTAGTGGTATTTTGAATTTCTTTGCTAATATTCTTGCAAATATTCCTACTCCAAATTCTGTGTGAGAATGTATTACATCTAGTTTCCATTTTTTTATTATTTTTACAGTTGATACTGGGTATATTTCACTTAGTCTATAATCATATATTCCTATTGGTATTCCTGGTATCCTTAATATTTTTTCTTTATCATCATATTCGTGTTTTATTATGCTGTCATTTACTGTTACTATATAAACTGTGTGTCCTAGTTTTTTTAGTGCTTCTCTTAAGTTGTATACACTTGTTGATACTCCATTTATGTATGGCGGATATGAATCTGTAAATAATCCTATATTCATATTTTATTTTCCCCTTTGATTTTTTCGTTTTGTAGTGCTTTTAAAAAATCTTAACAAAGCTATTATAGCATAACTTTATTAAGATTTCATTAATTATTTATTAAATTTAAATATATCTTTCTATATCTCTTCGACTATATATAATATGTGCTACTTTCATTATATTATCTTCAACAGTATAAAAAATTGTAAAATTTTTTACATATATCCTATACCACACAAACTTTGATTTATTGCTTCTTTCATATCTTGCATAACTTTCTGGATTTTTGCTTCTTTCTTTTATAGATTTTTCAATATTTTTTAATAATCTTTCAGAGGCTTTCTTATTTTTTAATACATTTGATACATAATATATTATTTCATTCAATTCATTTTCAAAAGTTGAAAAATAACATATTTTGTAATTATTTTTCTCCATCTATTATTCTCCTTGCTTTTGAAAAGACTTCTTCGTGTGTTGAATATTTTGCCTTTCCACTTTGCATTTCTTCTTCAGTATCATCTAGCATTTTTTCTATATCCCTATCACTAAACTTTTCCGAAATAGCCAACTCTAGACTTGCATCATTCATAATCTTTGAATATTTTTCTAAGCTTAAAACAACCATTGAGCCATATCCATTTTTAGTTAAATAAACTGCTTCATCTTCTTTTAATACTAAATCCTCTATTTCAGGATACTTGTTTCTTAAATCTGATACTGGTCTTATATTTATCATTTTTACCACCTCTTTCATAATTTTATCATTATTTTATCTTAATTTCAACAGCTTTGATATACATTTTTTAATTTCTCACCAATATTTTCACTTTTTCGCTCCTCAGCTATACTATATGCCTCTTGAACCAAACTTGGCAACTCTCCACTAATAATTTCCTCTATTTTATTTTTAAACTCATTAACATTTCTTGCCTTATAAACATTTTTTCCATCAACAAGCCAATCATCAAAAACAGGTATGTCTCTTACAACCATATTAGTTTTACAACTTGCCGCTTCTATAATTGTTATTCCCTCTGTTTCCTCGTAAGTTGGTGCAATATACACATCACATCCATTTAAAGCTTGGCAAATTGTCTCTTGTTCTACATAGCCTGCAAATATTAAGTTATTCAGTTTTGTATTAACAGCTTTTCTAACGTTTTTCCTTGAGAAAATTAATGGACTATATCCAAACCATATAAATTTATATTCAGGCATTTGTTTTGCAAGCTCCACAAAATCTATTATTCCTTTTCTTTCAATATATAACCCTATTCCAACAATTATTTTATCTTCTTTTTTGAAATTATATTTTTTTCTGAATTCTCTACCTACTTTTTCGTCGTGTTCGAAATTTTTTAATTCCACACCATTTGATACTACATATATGTCATTTTTTATTCCATAGTCTTTTAATAGTTTCTTCGAGTATTCTGTTGGTGTAATTATTGCGTCCCCAAGTGTATAACACTTTATAAGCCATTTTTTGAATAATTTTGATACTTGATTTGAAAATATAAAGCTATTTCTAAAATCTTCTTCGGTGCTATGTGCGTGATATACTATTTTTTTGCCTTGTTTTTTTAGCTTTTTTGCTAATCTATATGATTTTAAACCATAGAAATTTATGTGTGCTATGTCAAAGTCGTCTTTTGGGTTTGTTGTGTATTCAATATTTACAGCTTTTAGAGCATTCATTTGATGTTTTATGGCTTTTCCTAGGCCACTTTTGGATATTATTTTTTCATTTTCTGTATATAGTAGTACTTTCATTTTTTCCCCTTTTAAAAAATCTTAACGAGGTTATTATAGCATAACTTTGTTAAGATTTCATTAATTATTTATTAATTTTATTTTTTCTCATATCAATTTTGTTTATTAATAAATAATACTATAAATAATATTAATTTGAAACCATTTTTATATTAGATTCTTCAGATTTAGTTTGATAAATCTGTTGTAATTCATTGCCAATTCCTTTTAAACTAAGTATCTTGTCGCTCAATGCTGAATTTGTAAAAAAATTATTATATTTTGTTGGAATTTTATTTATAATAATATCTCCATATAAGTTAGGGCAATTACTTAAAGCATAAGCAATACTATCAATATTGAAATTTATTTCTAAATATATCTCTTCTAACTCTGAACATCTATAAAACATTCCCTCGATAGATTTAACGTTATCACCTATTATATAACTGCTATTAGTAATTTTCGTATTTTCAAAACACCAATTCAAGTATTGAACATTATTAGGAATGGTCGGAATTTTAGTTATTCCAGAATTTTTGAATGTATAAGACATATTTGTTATTGTTTCAGGTATTATTGGTGGAAATTTCAATTCGCTACAATTAAAAAAAGTATATCTTAAACTACTAACTTCTACGTATTGATTATCGTCTTTTCCTTTTATATATTGGGGTATATTACCAATAATTTTGCCATTTTTAAATTCTCCTATATATCCTGGTTCGTCCGTATTTCCGGATGCATTCTTATTTAAAACGTATTTTTCTTCATCGTTTTTACTGTACTCCCACAAATCCATATTAACTGTTTTTCCATCTGTTCCAATTCCAATAACACCATTGTTTCGTTCTTCCTTTTGTTATTCAGGAGCCTTCGCATTTGCTTTTGCTTTTTCCCAATCAATTCTTACATAACTTGATATTTGATCTTCATACTCATTTAGCGTAGCCTGTTCTTCTTGCTGAGATTGTGCCGTCTTTTCCTTTGCTTCTGTTGCTCTATTTAATATTCCATTTTGTCCTGTTAGCATACTTATATAATTATTTTTAGTACAAATTTAGCACAAAAAATAGCAAAAAATTTTTTTCTTTACTATTTTTCACTGTTTATTGTAACAATATTAAATTTCTTCCACATAAAGTTCATTTCCTGCAACAACTATTGTATGCTTCCTTAGCCCTTCAATATCCTTAATATCTTCAAACTCGCTGTATCTATCAATCTGTTCTCTTGCTTCTTTTTGTTTATCTTCTAATTTTGCTGTATCACCTTTTTTAAATACTTAAATGTATAAACATACTCGAATTTTATATTTATCTCGTATTTTTTTATTATTAATTTTTTATTGCCAACTCAAAATAGGATATCCATTATTTATATTTTTAGCATCATTTTTCCAAATGTTATTTCCATCACCATTTAAATTTTTTAATAGTTCTTGTTTTTGGTTAGATGTTATAGCTGTTATTTCGATATTATCGACTAAAGAATTTTCTTTTCCAACACCTTCGTAAGAAATGCTATTTAAATAGTAACTATTTTTTATCGTTGTGTTAGATGTATCTTCACCACAAATAGCACCTATTATAGCTTTACTTGCTGTATCATTTACATCAAAAGATCCTATATTATATGCATTTTTCATATCAATTTTATTATTGATATCACCACATGAGCCCAAAATTCCACCTATCTTTATTAATTCCTTATTTATTTCATTTTTTATATTTATTTTTAAAATCCCAGAATTATATATATTTGTCAAATCAGTTTCGCAGCGATGCGCTCCAATTCCTAATATTCCTCCTAAATGTACTATTCTTGCATTCTCTGCTTCTAAATCTATATTTCCTTGATTATATGAATTTTTTATTTCATTATTATAAAGACTACTTATTCTAGCAATTCCACCTATTTCAAAAATATCTGCACTTCCTTTTGCTTTTATTTCTCCTTTATTGTAACAATTGGTTATATAATTATCTTCGTTATTTACGACTATTCCTCCTATATAAAAACCAGCCTGTTTATTGCCTATTTCTCCTTGTATTTTAGCTAAATTATAGCAATTTTCAATTATTCCTTTATTATATGTACATATTCCAGAACAATTTACTGCTCCAATTCCTTTACTAACTTGTTTTATGTTTCCCGTTACAAAACAATTACTTATTTTAGCTAATTCATCTGTTTCTCTTGCTATTCCTGAAACAGAACCTTCATCATCATAGTTTATTAGACTATAGTTAATATTTACAAGTCCTAAATTTTTTACCTCTCCTAATATTCTACAATAGAAAAAAGCTAATCTATCTATACTTTGGCTACCGTTATTTTCCTTGTTAATAAAGCAATTCTTAATCGTAAAATTGTTTCCATCAAAGGTTCCTAAAAAACTTTTTTGACTACTTTCTTGCTTATTCCCATTAATATATCCAATTGGTAAAAATCCTTCTCCACTTGTTAACAATGTTTTTAATTCACCATTATAACCATATTTACCATAATCTGTTCTAAATGCATCTACATATGATTTGCTAGAGTTGAAATCTAAATTCAATCCCAATTTTACAGTTTTTCCTTCATAAGTATTAGCATTATTACCAACATCATATGCAAAAAATATTAAATCTTCAATACTGTTTATAATATATTCATTGCTATCTGAGGCATTCTGTTCTAGAACTCCTGGATTTTGATCTGATACCTTTTCTACTGATGTTCCCTCTGTACTTTCATTTATCAAATCTTCTAAATTTGCCATATCAGATTTTTCTTGTTTTTGACTGAGTTCTGTTTTTTCTTTTGCTTCTGTTGCTCTATTTAATATTCCATTTTGTCCTGTTAACATACTTATAGATATTCCGTGCTAATATCAAAAGCACAATTATAGTTACTACCAAAGCGATTAATGTAATTCCATTTTTCTCTTTTACTCTCATTTTTATTATCTCCTTCGTGTTTATCATAATGCAAAAACTTATATCACATCCTGTAATTAAATTATATTCTATTTTAATTCTTTTTTCAATTATATTTAGCAGTGTAATCTAAATGTTATCTTTGTGTAATTTTTTAGAAATATAATTATTTTCAGTACAAATTCAATACAAAAAAATAGCAAAGGATTGTTTTTCCTTTACTATTCTTCACGGTTTATTATATTAATTATTCATATTCTTTTTCAATTATTTCCTTCAAATCCAACCTTAGCTGAATAATATAAGATTTTCAATCCTAATTACAAATTTTTCCTCCCCCAACAACAACATCTCCAATATAAAATACTGCAGACTGTCCAGGAGTAATTGCTCTTTGAGGTTCATAAAACTTAACTTTAATTCTATCCCCATCTTGTACGATTTTAGCTTTAGCTTGTCTTGCTGAATATCTAGTTTTAACCTCAACATCAAGCCAATCTTCTATTTTATCAAATAACAATAAATTGATATCATTAACCTCTAACTCAAACTTGTAAAGCTCTTTTTCCTCTCCAACAATAACCTCATTTTTTGCTCTATTAAACCCAAGAACAAATAGAGGTACTTTATTTGAAATTCCAAGACCTTTTCTTTGTCCAATTGTGTAATTATATAGCCCAGTATGAGTTCCTAAAACCTCTCCCTTAGAGTTCACAATATTTCCTTGTTTTGGCTTTATGTCAGAATTTATTTCTAAAAATTTCTTATAATTTCCATCTGGAATAAAACAAATATCTTCTGAATCTGGTTTATTTGCAACTTTTAGATTATTTTCTCTTGCAATTTTTCTTATCTCATCTTTGCTTTCAAAATCAGATAAAGGAAACACTACATGTTCTATTAAATCTTTCGGAATGTTCCATAATACATAACTTTGATCTTTTTTACCCGCATTTGATTTTTTTAATACTATCTTTTTGTATTCATCAGAATATTCTGTTTTAGCATAATGACCTGTTGCTATGTAATTACATCCCATTTCTTTAGCTTTTTCCCACATTAAGCCAAATTTCATATATTTGTTACATTCTATACAAGGATTCGGAGTTTTACAATTCGCATAACAATCTATAAAATCATCAATTACATATTTTTTAAATTCTTCTTTATAATTAAAGATAAAATGTGGTACTCCTATTTGATTACATACATTTTTTGCATCTATGTAAGTATTTGTATTGCAACAACTGCTTCCTACAAATAATTCTAAGGTTGTTCCTATTACATCATATCCTTTTTCCTTTAAAAGTAGAGCAGAAACAGAGCTATCAACACCACCACTCATACCTAACAATACTTTTTTATTTTCCATATTATTTACAACAGCAATTAATGCTTCCTTTCCCATTTTCTTCATTTTTATTTAATATATCCTCAAGTGTATGCCACGCTAAAAGTGCACATTTTACTCTTGCTGGCATATTTGCTATATTTTTAAATGCTATAGCATCTTCTAATTTTTCTAGTTCTTCTTCGCTTTCCTGTTCTCTTTTTATCATTCCTATAAAAGTTTTTATTATATCTTGTGCTTCTTTTACAGTCTTTCCCTTTAAAGTATCTATCATTATTGAGGTTGAAGCTTGTGAAATTGCACAACCATGACCAGAAAAGGCCATATCTTCTATAATATCACCATCTAACTTTACTTCTAATGTAATTTCATCTCCACAATTTGGGTTATGTCCAATTTCCTCGTAACTTGCATCTTTTAATTTCTTTTTGTTATATGAGTTCATACTGTGTTCCATTATTAATTCATTATATATGCTATCTAGCTCCTCCATCTTTAACCTCTCTTTCAATTATATTTTTTTCAGTTATTTTTACTTCTGGTGTTAGGTTTAGGTCTACCTTCATACTCTCTCTAAATTTTTTCTCACTTTCCAGTCTCGCTTTTCTTGCTTGACCAATAGCTGTTTTTCTAGCTACTACATCATTCCAAAAATCTTGCCCAAATTCTTTTATACAGTTTTCCCTATGTTCAGGCAAAACTGTTCCCAAATTCTTTTTACAAAGTGTATTTTTAACAGAATTTAAAACTTGTTCTTCTGTTATATTTTCTCTTCCAACTTTATCTGCAACTTTCTTTACCTCTGCTGTAAACATAGTATGATTTAATTCTATTCCTTTATTATTATAGTATCTAGAAATATCAGATAAAGTCACCATTTTTCCTCTGAATGGATATTGATGTGTTCCTCTTCTCACGTTTTATTTTCCTCCTATATATTTTTTAAACATATTATATGCTTTATTTAATCCTTTTATAAGTCTATCCACATCTTCTTTAGTATTGTAGAAATAGAAACTCGCTCTACAAGTAGAATCAATTTCTAAAAATCTCATAAGAGGCTGAGCACAGTGATTTCCGTGAGCGAATGCATACTCCTTCGCTATCTAGAATACTTGCAACATCGTGTGGATGTACTCCTTTTATATTAAAAGAAATTACACTAGAATGATTTTCTTTATTAGGAGTCATATATAGTTCCAAATAATCTAATTTTGATAATTCCTCTCTTGCATAAGAAACCACTTCCTCCTCGATTTCTTGTATTTTATCATATCCTAAATTTTCAATATAATCAATCGCAGCTCCTAAGCCTACAACACCCTCAACATTTTGAGTCCCTGCTTCAAATTTATTTGGTAATGGAGCAAATGTTGTTTCTTGTTCATATACATATTCTATCATATCTCCACCCATTAAAAATGGAGACATTTTATTTAGCAATTCTCTTTTTCCATAAAGTACGCCTATTCCAAGAGGTGCAAGCATTTTATGTCCAGAAAATACAACAAAATCCGCATCTAAAGCCTGTACATCAATTTTTGTATGTGGAATACTTTGTGATGCATCAAGTACTACAATAGCTCCTTTTTTATGTGCATATTTAATTATTTTCCCAACATTATTTATAGTTCCTAAAACATTTGAGATGTGTGTAATTCCAACAATTTTAGTATTATCTGTTATTTTACTTTCAATTTCCTCATCAGACAATTCAAACTCATTATTTATATACATATAATTTAATTTTGCACCTGTAACTCTGCTCACTTTTTGCCAAGGAACCAAATTTGAATGGTGTTCCATTATAGAAATAACTATTTCTTGGTCTTTTTTTAAGTTTTCCATACCATAAGAATATGCAATTAAATTCAAACTTTCAGAGGCATTTTTACTAAAAATTATTTCTTCTCTATGTTTTGCATTTATAAATTTTGCAATTTTAGTTCTTGTATTTTCATAAACTTCAGTTGCTTCCATACTTAGAGTATATGCTCCTCTATGTGGATTTGCATTATAATTTTCATAAAATTCTTTTATTTTTTCTATTACTTGTTTTGGTTTTTGAGTTGTTGCCCCACTGTCTAGGTATGCTATATTTTGATTTTGTAGTAGTGGAAAATCTTGTTTTATGTTCATTTTTTCCTCCTCTTTTCTGATTGGGGACGGTTCTTTTTCGGAAAAAGAACCGTCCCCAATCAGAAAA
>ERZ825896.2324-NODE-2324-length-18540-cov-5.946822_pt1 | contig 18540 bp, 17 predicted proteins | sample MGYA00519858_ERZ825896 | MGnify/ENA primary metagenome ERZ825896 (study PRJEB31778, sample SAMEA3449214) | human gut metagenome | biome: human gut; feature: human-associated habitat; material: faeces | place: United Kingdom | collected 2010/2012 ...
TTTTTGCTTTTGGGAACATTGTAGCATCCTATCTGTCCAATAAATCGGACTTTCTTAAGATATTGTGGCTTGCTGTGTTAAGTCGATAAGCATTAAATCTTTTTTAAAATTTTGATTGGAGTTCAGTATCAGCAGTAGATTAGTCGTCAAAAAATGCCACCGGGATTCGGTGGCATTGCTGAATTTAGAAAATATCGCAGTCCTGGCGATTTCCAAAGAAGTCGTCCAGGGCATCGGCCATGGAAGCCCGCAGGTCATCATCCGACTTGTGTTCGCCCAAATCATAAGCAAAATCACCGGCTCCGAAGTGACGCCCTTTGCGGTCATTACGGACGAATCCACAGGCGTCAAATATCCTCTGGCCGACTATGAGCTGCTGCCCAAGATGGCCATTGTGGACGCGGACATGATGATGAACGCCCCCCGGGGCCTCACCGCCGCCTCCGGTATCGACGCCGTCCCCCACGCTTTGGAAGCCTATGCCTCCATCATGGCAACGGACTACACCGATGGTCTGGCCCTGCGCAGCCTGAAGCTGATCTTCGAGAATCTGCCCGCAGCCTATGAACAGGGCGCCAAAGCACCCAGAGCCAGAGAAAACATGGCCAACGCCGCCACCATGGCCGGGTATGGCCTTCGCCAATGCCTTGCCGGGCGTATGCCACTCCATGGCCCACAAGCTGGGCGCTTTCCACCATCTGCCCCACGGCATTGCAAATGCCCTGCTGATCCGCCAGGTCCTCCGCTTCAATGCCGCCAAAGTTTCCGTGAAAATGGGCACCTTCTCCCAGTATGACCATCCCCATACTCTGTCCAGATACGCCGAGGTGGCCGACTGCCTGAAGCTGGACGGCAATACAGACGAGGAGAAGCTTGAAAAGCTCATCAACGCCATTACGGAACTCATGCACAAAATCGGCATCCACAACACCATTCGGGAATACGGTGTTTCCGAGGAGGCCTTCCTGGGCCGTCTGGACGAAATGGTGGAGCAAGCCTTCGACGACCAGTGCACCGGCACCAATCCCCGGTATCCGCTGATGAAGGAGATCAAAGAGATGTACCTGAACGCCTATTACGGCGGATACATCTCGATGAGGGCTTCCTCTACGCTGCTCTCCCGGCGGCGATAGCGCTCGATGATGGCAGTCTCGAAAGAGATGCTCTTGAGATGAGGCACATGGAGTGTCACATCCCCGGATGTGGTGGTAAGATTTCGGTCATAATGACCGCTGCGGTAGCCCTGACGAGCCTCATTGCGTTCGTAGCGGGCAGCCTGGGTCAGTTTCTCAGCCTCCGCTTCCAGAAGCTCATTGAGGGTTTCCTCCACGCTGCTGCGGACCAACTCTTTAATCTGCCCCTTGATTATTTCCTCGTTGAATTGTATAATGTTGTTGGACATGGTTTGCTGTCTCCTTTCAGAATGTGTGTGGTAACTTCATTCTACCAGAGACCGGCAAGCCGTGTCTACTTTTTTATGCTCTTTTCAGAGCCTATCTGAAAACAAAGTATTCTTGTGCAAAATTCCATATTTGAAGAATTTTTACCATGTTTTTTTGGTAAATGAAAGACTATTTGTGCATGAGGACAAAAATTTGTGAAAATGCACAAGCCCCATATGGAAATATTGTCAGCATTGTCAATTTACATTTAAATAAAAATCGCTTATTATCTAATCAGATATTTCAAAAAAAGACCGCTGCTTCCACATAGTGAAATACAGGGTTGGGGGCCTAAAATTATTATCTCTAATTATCTCTAATTGTAGGAAGGAGAGTTATCATGGAAAAGCGTTTTATTTATGTAGGCACTTTTGACTGCGATACTTTTTTGGGAAGTTATGGTATTCATGCTTTTGAAATGGATTGTCAGACGGGGGCACTTACTAAAATAGAAATACAAAATCCAGGTTATAATCCAGATTACCTCGTAACGGATACAGATAAAAAGTTTCTTTTTGCAAGTAATGATCGACAAACGCGTGCAGATGTGTGTGCTTATCAAATTAGTTCCACAGGCAAACTGTTTTTGGTGAGTAAACTGCAACTGCCTGGGGCTGGAATGGCGAGCTTAGAGATAAGCCGTGATGGAAGGTTTTTGGTGGCTCCTTACTATGAGACAAGCGCAGTGGGCAGTTGTTCTGTGGATGGCAATGGTAAGTTGCTGAAGGTGGTTCAACAGATTTCACTGCAAGGGCATGGCATTACTGAAAGGCAGACCAAAGCGCATCCTCATCAAGTGCTATTTGATCGGGAAGGGAAACATGTATTAGTCCCGGACTTAGGAAGTGATCGGGTATGGAGTTTTTCCTATGATGAAAATTCCGGGCGCTTAACACTGGGGTCTTCGCTGGCGTTCATCCCTGGAAGTGGTCCCCGACATATTGCGTTCCATCCAAATAATCGTTGGGCCTATGTGATTACTGAACTCAAGAATACGATTCATTGTTGCCAATTTAACTCCAAAACTGGGGAATTGACCGAAGTTCAGTGTGTCGAGCTCCTTCCAGAAGATTTTATGGGGGAGTGCATAGCCGCAGAAATAGACTGCTCTCCTGATGGAGATTATTTGTTTGCCACAACTCGTGGATACTATACCTCCGAAGGTTACGATCGCATTTTTACTTTAAAGATAAATCCAGATGATGGAACTGTTAATATTGTTCGAGATGGCCCAACATGGGGTGTGTGTCCACGGATGTTCAAATTTACTCCAGATGGGAAATTTCTTTTAATAGCCAACCAATTTAGCGATGAACTAATTGTGCTTCAATATGATGCTACATCTGGCCGCATCGGAGAGATTTGCGCAAGAGAGAATGTTCCATATGCAGGAGCAATATGCATTGTGGATACCCAAGGAGAGAATCCTGTTTGATATTAAAAAACTAAGAGATTGGAGTATTGAAAAATGGAAAAGAGAAAAAAAGCGTTAGTAACAGGTGGTGAAAGAGGAATTGGGCGAGGAATCGTTCACTGTCTTGCTGAAGCAGGATATGATATTGCTACTACCTATCTTTACGACACCAAGGAAGCGGAAAGAATTGTCCATGAAGTGAATGCTCTTGGGCGTGAATGCTTTGTGTATCAAGCTGATTTGAGCGATCTGAAGACAACTGAGGAGTTAATCAGTAAGGCGGTGTCTGACTTAGGAGACTTAGATTTGCTGGTAAACAATGCAGCGGTCAAGGCCTCCTATGACATGCTCTATAATCTCACAGCCCAAGAAATTGATTTGATGTCGGCCGTGAATTTTAGAGGATACATGCTTTTAATGCGTGATGCTCTTCGTTATATGATGAAGACAGGAAAAAGAGGTAATATCGTGAATATCTCTTCTCTCAGTGCCAGCCGAGCGTTTCCGCGCTTTTCGCTTTATGGCGGACTCAAAGCTGCCATCTGCCGGACTACAACCGATGTGGCCTTGGAGGCGGCTCCTTACGGTATCCGTGTTAATAGCGTTTTGCCAGGAGCTATTGATGTACGTACTCGGGAGGAGTCGATCCGCGATGGAATCTCTCAGGAGGATATAGAAGACCGGGAAAATCTCGGTGCGAAGATTCCATTGCAGCGTCTTGGTTTGCCGAAGGATATTGGCCAGGCCGTTGTGTGGCTTGCTTCGGATGCGGCGTCTTATGTAACGGGTGCAAATATTCCTGTAGACGGTGGACTCAGTTTGCCTGGTATGCCTGAAAACAGAAGAAAACCCGAAGAGACGGATCTCGGCTGGAGTTACCAGAAAATTTTAACAAAGGAGGATATGAAAGACTGGTAATCCCTATGCTTGTATTCTATAACTATAAAAATATTTAGGAGGTAACTATGAAAAAGACAATTGCAATTATTCTTTCTTTTTTAATGTTGGTTATGGTTTTTACAGGCTGTTCCAACAACACTGCCGGTGATGCAAATGATACGCAGGGAAATGCACAAACCAACGACCAGAGTAACTCCCAGCCTGCTGGGAATACTGATGCGACAAAGGATCCCTTAAAGGTCGGTGTTTCCTATCCGGTTATCGACACTCCCTGGACCGTAGCTAATTCCAACAGTTTCGTGGAAGCAGGAGAAAAAATGGGCATGGAAGTCATTCTTACTAATGCAGAAAATAGTGCTGAAAAGCAGTTTTCTGATATTGAAGATTTGATTTCTCGAGGCTGTGATGTGATTTACATTTATGCTGTGGATACAGAAGCCATCGCTCCTGCAATCGATGCTATTAAAGACGCAGGAAAAGATTGTGTTATCTTTAACCGCGTAGTCGAGGCACGCACAGCACCTGATGATTATGCATTTACTTGTATTGGCGATGCATACCAAGATGGTGAGATGTGTGGTAGCTGGCTGGCTGAGAATTACAAGAATTATTTTGGCGACGAACCCATGAAGGTGATTCACCTGACTGGTCCGACATCAGCTTCTGATGCAAATCTGCGTGGCCAAGGCTTTCTAGAAACACTTGATAAGAATTTTGACGGCGAGTACGAAGTTGTTGCAACGCAGAATGCGGATTGGCTGCGCGTTGATGCCCAGAAAGTTATGCAGAACCTTATCCAGTCTACCGGTGGAGATTTCAATGTTGTGTATGCGCACAACAATGAGATGGCGCTGGGTGCGATTGCTGCAATGAAGCAGGCAGGCATTAAAATGGGCGAGGATGTAATTGTGGTCACAATTGATACTACAAAAGAGACTGTTCAGGCTTGTATTGATGGTGACATCGAGTATATTGTTGCTGTTCCTCCGGTTTTGGGTGAGTTCTATTTCCAGAAGTATCTGGATTATTTGGATGGAACTTTCAAGGATACCGTGGTTATTGCCCCCCATGCAGAGGTTACTCGTGATACTGCAGAAGATGCTATGGTGAATGGTATAGCGTTCTAATAGTTTTTAAAAGGAAAATTCCATTGTTTAACTAATATCCTTACTAATATCCTTAAGCGTAAATGTAGCGCAAGTGTAGATTATATAGCATGGGGAAAAATCAGAGGGCGCGAGGCATCTCGCGCCCTCCAACAAACAGGAGGCAAAAATGCCAAGTAACAATGTGCTCGTTGAGATAAAAGATGTCAGTAAACATTTTCCTGGCGTTAAAGCGCTTGATCATGTTTCTCTTTCTATTAGGCGTGGAGAAGTCCATGCGCTCAGTGGTGAAAATGGAGCCGGTAAATCTACTTTGATTAAGATTCTCACTGGAGTGTACACATATGACGAGGGAAGTATCGTTTTTGATGGTTCTCCCGTAGCATTTAAAAGCACTAATGAATCGCAGAAAGCCGGAATTGGTTCTGTATATCAAGAACTGAATATGATTCCCTATCTAAGTGTTGCAGAAAACATTTATATAGGTGATTATCCGATGGGAAAAACAGGGATTGAATGGAAAGAACTCTATGAAAATGCGCAGAATCAACTTGATTCGCTAAACATTGATGTTGATGCAAAAAAGCAACTAAATGAATTAAGCACTGCTCAGCAACAAATGGTTTCTATCGTTCGTGCGGTAAGTAGAGACTGCAAATTGATTATTTTGGATGAGCCAACTTCCTCCTTGGATACAAAGGAAGTAAAAACGCTATTTTCACTTGTGCGGCAGCTAAAGGAAAAAGGTGTTGCATTTATTTTCATTACCCATCGAATGGAAGAAATCTATCAGATCTGTGATCGTATCACAGTACTGAAGGATGGCCACTTTATAGGCACTTATCAAGCGGAAGATCTTAATCAATATCAATTGGTGACGTTAATGGTTGGACGTGAAATTACACAACAGAGAAAACAAACATATTTTTCCCCTGAAAAGGATCAAAATTATGTTGTTGAAGTTCGTAATCTTGCAAAAAAACCTAAAGTTAAAGACGTCAGTTTTGGCATATCTAGAGGGGAAATTGTTGGACTTGCAGGCCTTCTTGGCTCGGGGCGGACAGAAGTTGCAGAGATGCTGTTTGGAAGTGAAATGCCGGACGCAGGAGAAATTCTATATGAAGGTATTTTGCAGAAAAACATCTCGCCAACAAAGGCCGTCCGTGCAGGACTTGCGTTTTGCACAGAAAACCGGCGTTTGGACGGTATTGTTCCCAATATGAGTGTGAAAAATAATATTGTTCTTGCTTGTATGAAACAAATATCTCGATTGGGTTTTGTTATATCAAGAAAACGTTTGGCCTTAGTGAATCGTTATATAGAAGAGTTACGAATCAAAACGCCAACACCGGAGCAACGGATACGAAATCTTTCGGGGGGCAACCAGCAGAAAGCGCTGTTGGCCCGTTGGATGGCAACAAATCCTAAATTGATTATATTAGACGAGCCAACTCGCGGGATAGATGTAGGCGCTAAGCAAGAAGTTGAACGATTGGTACAACAAATCGCAAGCCAGGGAATTGGCGTATTGTTGATTTCATCTGAGATCCCTGAGCTGGTTAGAAACTGCGACAGAGTTATTGTGTTGCGCGAAGGAGAACAAGTAGGAGAATTGGCCGGGGCGCAAATCAGTGAAGAAGCAATTATGCAGATAATCGCACAAAATTACGAGCAAGAGGTGCAGTGGAAATGATAAAAATTCAGAAATATCAATTAGAGGCCCTTGCCGCTCCTATTGTCTTTTTGCTCCTTTTTATATTTAACTGTATTTTCACACCAAACTTTGCAAATTTGAATGTGGTGTGGAACTTGTTCATGCAAAGTGCGGCAGTGATTTTAATTGGTCTTGGTATGACAACAATCATTTCTGGGGGCGGTATTGACATTTCTATTGGCTCTATCATGGCCGTTTGTGCCATGGTTTTTGCCGGAGTTCTTAATAGCACAGGAAGTTTGCTGTTTTCCTTTCTTGTGGCTCTCGGAATTGCAGTAATATGTGGTGTAATCAATGGACTGGTGATCTCTAGATTTAAAATTCAACCTATGATTGCAACAATGGCGATGATGTATATTTTGCGAAGTGTCGCCAAGGTAATCAGTAACGGGGGGACAGTGCCGTTTTCACATGCTTTATTAAATCAAATAGGATATGAACGAATTGCCGGAGTAATTCCTTATCATATTCTCATTATTTTTGTAGCATTTTTGATGTTTTATCTTCTTTTGAATAAAAGTTGTTTTGGTGTTTATGTGGAAGCTTGTGGTGATAATCCAAATGCAGCTAAAAGTTCTGGCCTGCGTGTAGTTCTCTATACAACACTCACTTATGTTATAGGGGCTATAATGGCTGCATTTTCGGGCATTTTGGAAAGCTTGATGGTTTCCAGTGTGGACCCCATTAGTTTGGGAAATGCCTATGAGATGGATGCGATTGCCGCGACAGTTGTGGGCGGAACCCCTATTTCCGGAGGAAAGGCCAATGTAATTGGAACGATTTTTGGTGCGCTGATCCTTCAACTAATTACAATAATGATTAATATGAACAACATCCAGTACGAATATACATATATTATAAAATCCTGCATTATCATAATAGCGGTGTTGGCTCACAATTTAAAGCGGGCAAAGAGGTGAACAAAATGAAGAAAAGACTTTCTCTTTCCGCAGTTACCGGGCGCATGAAAGGAAATGGAGCATTTTTTGGGGTTCTTTTGATGTTACTGATTGGTTGTATCATCAACCCTACAGATTTTTTTACTGCGAGAAATTTGATTAATGTTACTCGCCAATCAGCAACCAATGGGCTTTTGGCTTTTGGCATGACATATGTAATGATTTGTGGGTCCATCGATATAAGCGTTGCTTCGATGCTACCTCTCAGTGCATTCTTAAGCCTGTATATCAGTAATTATTCAACAGTATTTGCTTTTATCGTGCCTGTAATTGTATGCGCGGCAATAGGCGCTTTTAACGGCGTATTGATTAGCAAATTGAATTTTCCAGCAATGATTGCAACCTTTTCTACCCAATTGTTCCTCAGGGGCGTTGTCCATGTCTTAACGGGCAATTCGACGTATCGCCCCCATAATGAAAACGCCGCGTTGCGCGTTCTGAGTACAGGCTCTATATTTGGAGTTATTCCTGTTGCAACAGTGCTTCTGTTAGTAATGTTTTTCCTCCTAAATTATCTTTTAAAATATCAACCAACGGTTCGTAATATTTATGCTGTTGGTGGTAATGAAGAAGCAGCGATGATGATGGGAGTAAATCAGGATAGGACACTAATAATTGCACATATATTCTGCGGAGCAATGGCAGGACTTGCAGGCATATTAATGGGGGCACGGACTGGAGGCGCTGTACCTTTGGGTGGTGATGGTTATGAAATGTTGGCAATTGCTTCTGCTGTAATTGGTGGTACATATCTAAGTGGCGGAAGAGGAAAGTTGTCCGGCACACTGTTCGGAGCCCTGGTTATCGGCTTGTTATCCAATGTGTTTAAAATGCAAGATATTTTAAGATCACACTGGGAACGCGTTTTTATTGGTTCCATTTTGTTAGCAGTTTTGTTGATTCAGTCCGCTGCAGGGGCTGATATAAAAAAAGTAAAGAAGTTGTTTCTGCCTAAAAAAAAGGGGGCTGCCAGGGTCTAACAAGTTTGATATGAGTAGCAATAAATCTATTCTATATAATAATCAATTTGAGAGGAGTATTTTAAAATGGCTTTGATGGAACGTAAAAACATTAAAAAAATGATTAAAGATGGCGAAATGGTCGTTGGTCTAACTTGTCAAATTTTGGACCCAGCCGTAGCTGAGATTGCCGGAATCGCAGGGTTCGACTATATCCGCTTAGAAGGTGAGCACCTTAGACCCGATTGGTCGGATATTCGAAATTATGCATTAGCCGCAGATAGTGTTGGTATACCGCTGATTATTCGGGTAAATGATTTGGACGATTTGACCGCCATCAATGATTTGGGCATAGCTGGTTATCAGATCCCGCACGTACAGAATGCCGAGCAAGCAAAGATGATTGTGGATCGAATTCGCTATGCACCCAAAGGGATTCGAGGTTTTTCGCGATTTGTCCGAGCCCAGAAATATGGGTACACTTCATTCGATGAGTATGCAAATGGTATTGCTGAAGACATGTTGCTGATTGTACAAATCGAGGATGCTGAAGGTCTTCGCAACATGGAAGAGATAATTGCTGTGGATGGTATAGATGTAATTTGTTCTGGTAAGGGAGATATTTCCCAAGCTTTAGGTATCTTAGGAGATATGAAAAGCGATCTTGTTCGCGCTGAAGAGGAAAAACTGATAAAACTGGCTAAGAAATACGGCAAGAAATTGATGATCCTCGGACGCGACAAGGAAGATTGGATCAATTTGGTTTCCCATGACTGTTGCACTATCACCGAACATGTATGTGACGTTGAGTTGCTACTCAATGGTGCGATTCAAGCCCGCAAGGAAATGCAATTTTTAAAGGATAATAAAGATAAGGCACTCAAGTAAATAGAAAATGGCAAGTACACCGCTTTGTCCTGCGAGGCACTTGCCATTTTTTAAGGAGTGGAAAAAAGATGACACATTGTATTAGATTTCCAGGGAAGTATTTGCAAGGTCCCGAAGTTATAGAACATTTGGGGTCTCACATATCTATCTTGGGGAAAAAAATGTTAGTAATATCTTCAAAAAGAACATGGACACAATTGGGTGCAAAAATCCAAAACAGTAGTTCAACCTGCAACGTAAAGCTAGTGAATCTTCTTTTTTGTGGTGAGTGTACAGAACAAGAAATTCAGCGCATATTTGAAACATTTCAAGAGCAACAATGTGATTTTGTTCTGGCGGTCGGCGGCGGGAAGGTGATTGATACCAGCAAAGCTGTTGCGCAGAAAGTGAATTGTCCGTTAGCCGTTTTGCCGACATCCGCATCAAGCGATGCTCCCTGCAGCGGGGTAGCAGTGATTTACCGCGAAGATGGCACACATTCTCACGGTATCATTACTGATCACAATCCTGATATCGTTATGGTTGATACGAAAATTATTGCACAGGCGCCCCCACGGCTTTTAGCTGCGGGGATGGGTGATGCACTTGCTACTTGGCCTGAAGCTTGTGCTTGTGCGAAATCAAAGGGAAATGTAATTTCCGGAGGGCATAGCGATCCGGTTGCAATCTTATTGGCCCAACAGTGTCATGATACAATACTGCGGTTGGGACAAAGTGCATTTGAAGCAGCAAAACAGCACTGCGTTACTGATGAATTTGATTCTGTGATTCGAGCAGTTGTACTTTTCAGCGGTGTTGGCTTTGAAAGTGGCGGCCTTGCAGCTGCACATGCTATAGGGGATTCATTTTCAATTATGAGGCCTGGATGGCAATTTTTGCACGGTGAACGAGTTGCTTTTGGCACAATGGTTCAATTGCTGTTAGAAGGTGATATAGATGGTTTACGGAAAGTGACGGAATTTGCAAAGCGAACAGGACTACCTTATCGCTTAGAACAATTTGGAATCGCCGCAACAGACAAGGAAGTAATTCGCCAAGTTGCAAAAAAGGCAGCCGAAGCCGAGAGCATGAAAAATATGCCGTTCGTGATTTCTTCTCAAGATATTGAAAATGCAATGTGGGCTGTTAACAATTAAAAAACATTAAAAAACATTTATGCTCGCACTAGCGTTCCAACCTTTTATCTTTTCAGCAAATTATAACTATAGAATTAAATTTTACTAATAATTTCATTGTATTATGGAGGTATTCTTAAGTTATGGATATTATGAACCGGCTTATAATGGCAGGCATTGTTCCTGTTGTCGTTATTGATGATGCTAAGGATGCTGTGCCTGTCGCTGAAGCGATGCTGGCTGGTGGAATTAACGTGATGGAGATCACTTTCCGCACAGCTGCTGCGCCCGATGCGATCAAGGCGGTGGTGGATAACTGCCCGGACATGCTGGTGGGCGCCGGTACCGTTATCACGCTGGAGCAGTGCAAGAAGGCAGTGGAGATGGGCGCCAAGTTTATCGTCTCTCCCGGCTTCGATGCGGAAGTCGTGAAGTGGTGCGTCGATAATGTTGTGGCCATCATCCCCGGGTGTGTCACCCCCAGCGAGATCATGGCCGCTATGAAGCTGGGACTGAATGTGGTCAAATTTTTCCCCGCCAACGTCTACGGTGGCCTGAGTGCCATGAAGGCTCTGTCAGGCCCCTTCGGCGGCATCAAGTTCATTCCTACTGGCGGCGTCAATGCCCAGAACGTGGGCGAGTACATCTCCGCCCCCTTCATTCACGCTGTGGGCGGCAGCTGGGTCTGTCCTAAGACCGATATCGCTGCCGGCAATTTCGAGAAGATTACGGCCCTGTGCGCCGAGTCCCGCCGGAATCTGCTAGGTTACGAGGTGGTCCACGTGGGCATCAATACCAAGAATAATGACGCGGCTCAGGAAGTGGCCAATGCATTTGGTGCCGCCTTTAACTTTGCCGTGAAGGATGGCAACAGTTCTGTCTTCTCTTCCACCGGCATCGAGGTGATGAAGAGCCAGTACTTGGGTAAGCAGGGACACCTGGCTGTGCGCACGAACCAGATTGACATCGCCATCGCCGCTCTGGAGAAGAAGGGTTTCCAGGTAGACATGGAGACCGCCAAGTACAAGGGCGATCGGATGATTGCGGTCTATTTGAAGAATGAAATTGGCGGCTTTGCCATCCATCTGTTACAGAAATAAGGAGTAAAAGAAATGAAGGTTTTAACATTTGGTGAGATCATGCTGCGCCTGCGTGCGCCCGGCCACGAGCGCTTCTTCCAGAGCAACATGATGGAGGCTACCTTCGGTGGCGGCGAGGCCAATGTGGCGGTATCTTTGGCTAACTATGGCATGGACACCCAGTACTGCACCGTTCTGCCCGACAACGCCATCGGCGATGAATGCATCAAAGAGTTGCGTCGCTTTGGTGTGGATGTGAGTAAGGTGCAGCGCGGCCCCGGTCGGATGGGCATCTACTTCCTGGAGAACGGCGCCAATCAGCTGCCCAGCAAGGTAGTCTATGACCGCGCCTATTCTGCCATTGCCCTAGCCAAACCCGGTGACTTCGACTGGGATAAGGTGTTCGAGGGCGTCGATTGGTTCCACATTACCGGTATCACTCCCGCCATCAGCGAGAGCGCGATGGAACTAAGCCTGGAATCCGTGAAGGTAGCAAAGGAGAAAGGGATCACGGTCTCTTGTGACCTGAACTACCGCAAAAATCTGTGGAAATACGGCAAGAAAGCCGCTGAGGTGATGCGTGAGCTGGCCAAATATGTTGATGTCGCCATTGCCAATGAGGAAGATGTCCAGAAATCCCTGGAGATTACGGTGGATGTGAATGTGGAGTCCGGTGAGCTAGACCGCGAGAAATACAAGGCCCTGGGTGACAAGGTGCTGGCGGCTTACCCTCACATGAAGATGATCGCTATCACCCTGCGGGAGAGCCATAGCGCCGACTGGAACGGCTGGGCGGCTTGTCTCAACGACGGCGAGAATTTCTATGTTTCTAAGAAGTATGAGATTCGCGATATCATCGACCGTGTCGGTGGAGGCGACAGCTTCGCCGGCGGTCTAATCTACGGACTGAATACTTACGAGAACAAGCAACAGGCGTTGGAGTTTGCCGTGTCCGCTTCCTGCTTGAAGCACTCCCTCATCGGCGACTTCAACCGAGTTAGCGTTTCTGACGTGGAGAAGCTGGCAGGCGGCGATGGAACAGGTCGAGTGCAGAGATAAGGCATCGTTTTGTTCATAATAGAAAGAATTATCATTTGACTTGTTCTTGCTTATAAATGTCTGAAAGCTGAATATTAGGCAGGTATATCTATGAAAAAATTTATTAATGACCCATTTGACTTCGTCGAAGAGTTGACTGAAGGTATCATTAAAGCGCACGGTGATTACTATAGAGCGGATAAGGGCGATTTGCGCATTATTGTTCGTCAGGATGCTCCGATAAAGGGTAAAGTTGCGATTGCAACCGGAGGAGGCAGCGGCCATCTTCCGGTATTTATGGGCTACGTTGGCAAGGGCCTTGCCGATGGAGCTTGTATCGGCAATGTTTTTTCTTCTCCTTCTGCGGGCCAAATGAAACGCGTGACAAAGGCCATTGATGGCGGCGCGGGTGTTCTTTATTTGTATGGCCGCTATCAGGGCGACATGATGAACTTCAATTCTGCTGCTGAGGAAAGTATAAAAAATGGGATCCGCGTTGAATCGGTCATCGTTTCTGACGACGTTGCTTCCGCACCTCCTGAGCGGCATTCTGAAAGACGCGGCGTTGCGGGTATCTTCTTCGCATATAAGATTGCCGGTGCAATGGCGAATGAAATGGCCAGTCTTGATGAGGTGAAACGTGTTACACAAAAGGCGGTTGACAACACCCGCAGCCTGGGCATTGCTTTAGGACCTTGCACCATCCCTCTTGTTGGAAAACCCAACTTTGAGATCTCGGATGACGAGATGGAGATTGGTATGGGGATTCATGGTGAACAAGGTGTCGAGCGGGTAAAAATGCGTACCGCTGATGAAATTGCGGCCACCCTGGTTGACAGAGTAGTCAATGACATGCCGTTTGTGGCGGGAGATGAAGTTGCCGTTTTGGTTAACAGTCTTGGCGCCACACCGCTGGAAGAGCTGTATGTCTTGTATCGCAAGATTGATGAGCTGCTGCGGGAAAAGGGCCTTGTTTTGCATAGACCTTATGTGGGCAGATATGCGTGCTCCATGGAGATGCAGGGTATGTCGCTATCTCTGATGAAGCTGGATGACGAGTTAAAGCGGTTGTTGGATGCCCCTGCAGATTCTCCTTTCTTTAAACAGTTTTGAGGTACTGATATGAAGACAAAAATTACAATTCATGATGTTCCTGAAGTTGTAGGTTACATACAAAAGGCTATGGCAGACAAAATCTCTGCTCTGGCTGAGCTGGATTCGCTGATTGGTGATGGCGATATGGGGGTTACAATTTCCTTAGTATTTAGGGCCTGTGTTCGTTATACAAAGTCTATGGACATGGATATTTCTTTTGCACAGTTGTTTAATGATCTTTCAGAAGTGGTTGGGGAAAATGCGCCTTCCACGTTCGGTACGTTTATCGCAACTATGTGCAAAAGTATTGCGGTCCATTGCGGTGAGTTGCAGGAGATTGACGCTATTTCCTATGGAAAAATGCTGAACTGGGCCGCGGAAGGTGTCATGAAACGTGGGGGGGCAAAGCAAGGAGACAAAACTCTGTTAGATGCACTTATTCCTGCCAGTGATGCGGCATTAGCTGCTGGAGCCAATGGTGATAATTTTGCAACAACGGCGAGAATTGCTGGCGAAAAGGCCGTGGCTGGTGCTGAAAATACGATTAATTTGAAAGCCACCACTGGGCGTGCGGGTTATATGGGAGAACGTACAGTCGGGAGTAAAGATCCCGGTGCAGAGGCTATTGCTCAGATTTTAACGATATTTTCCAGCTATGTAAATATGTAAACGGAAATAAAGATCCTCCAACGAGGGCGCGTTTGTTCTCCCTTGCATCCCAACAAAACAAAGTTCTGATGAATGCTAACTTTTTAAGCCCTATTACTGTTTTTTGGTGCAAACTAATCAAATGATATGATACGAAGAGAGAAAAGATTGGACGAGGTAAAACCTTCTAATAGTAATGCGAGCGACAACAGTCTCATCCAATTAAAAGCCATTTCTTTACTTGAATGTCTTGTAAAACATCATTGCTAAATCAGGGGCAAGTATTGTTTTTTCTTAAAAAAAGAGCAATTGGCATTTGCTATCAAGATCCTTGACGGCGCTCAGGAACCATTAGAACTATGCTTGGTCAGAATTTTGGAACACATTGGATAAAACCAAGATGTGATAGATGAGTTTTATAAAATTCAGCCACAGGTGGTTCTAAATGATAACCAGAATGTCGTCGGTGCTTGCAAAGCGTGTTTTGAAATGGATTCATATTAAGTGTTAATGAATATCAATAAAATTCCCAAATGAATTTATTTTTGGAGGAAATAAGACGTGACATTCAATCATTTTAATTTTAACGTTTTGGACCTTGAGAAAAGTTTGAAATTTTATCAAGAGGCGCTAAATCTCGTTCCAAATGGAGAAGTAATCAACGCTGAGGATAGTTCTTTTAAGATTGTCTTTTTGACAGATAGAAAGACTGATTTCCGCCTGGAGCTTACCTGGTTGCGCGATCGCAAAGAACCTTACAATTTAGGTGATCTGGAGTACCATCTAGCATTAAAGGCTGAGGACTATGAAGCAGCCTATCAGCGGCATAAAGAGATGGGCGTGGTCTGCTTTGAGAACCCAGATATGGGAATCTATTTTATCACCGATCCGGATGGATATTGGATTGAGATCATTCCCTAAAAATCGGAAGGAATAGAGAGGACTTGTTATTTGAAGGCCAAAGTATGGTATCTTGCCCACAGTGGGTTTGCCGTTCAAACAGAAAGCAGTTTTTTGATTTTCGATTACTATTTGGACGAGCCGAAGGGTGGGACGATTGAGCAAGGGGTCATTGATCCCAAAGAACTTGCGGAAAAAAATGTGATTGTATTTGTATCTCATAACCATGACGATCATTTTAATCCCGTCGTATTCGAGTGGCAAAAAACAATTCCCAACATTAGATACATACTGTCCAATGATATTCCGGAAATCCCAAATGCAATCATGATCGGACCTGATGATACGGTCGAGCAGGAAGATCTTGTTGTAAAAACGTATAGGTCGACCGATGAAGGGGTTGCGTTTCTGGTGCAGATTGATGGTCTGGCCATTTATCATGCCGGTGATTTGAATTGGTGGCATTGGGAAGGTGAACCAGAGACCTACAACATAAAAATGGCAGATGATTATAAAAAGCAGATTGACTTGCTGGCTGGCGAAAGAATTGATTTAGCGTTTGTCCCGCTTGATCCAAGGCAGGAGCGGCAATACGATTGGGGAGTCAAATATCTGTTAGAGAGAAACAATGTCCCCTATGTTGTTCCAATGCATTTTTGGAATCAACCGGATGTTATTGATCGCCTACTCGTCGAACCGTACATGAGTTGTCATGCAAATCGTATCTGCCCGCTAAGACATCGTGGGCAATATCTGGAATTTTCATGATATATAGTTGGGAGGCCCAGAGGGTCTCCCGCCTCCCCTGTTTCAGTTGTTTCAGTCTAATCTATCAGAAAATCTATTTTAGAAACACAAGGCCAGAAGAAAATTATTATGTTGAATTTTAAAACTATTTCACCAAAAGATACTAAGTGGCTTCAGCCGGTATTGGATCGCACGCCAAATCTATGTAGCGACTGTTCAATTACTTGTATGGTTATGTGGGGGAATGCACGCATTGCCGAATGCGGTGGTTTTTATGTTCCCATGGTCTCCAATGGTAATCAGTTCTACTATTTGCGTCCGTTAGGTGGTGAGGACTTTGCTCCTATTCTTAAAGAATTATTTGAGGATAGCCAAGCCAGGAAGATTCCTTTTCAAATGGCTGGTATTACTCAACCGGTTCGTAATTATCTTGAGCAAACACATAAATTTATCTACAAAATTCAACAGGACTATTCTGACTACATTTATACAATCGATTCACTGACAACACTTAGGGGTCGTAAGCTAAGTGCCAAGAGAAATCATATTAACCATTTTGAATTGGAACACCCAGATTGGTCATGCGAAGCAATTACTTGTCAAAACCTTTCGGAATGTGAAGCTATGACTGCTAAGTGGTTTGACGAGCATAATGAGAAAGAATCTAGTTTAGGCGGTATTGAAAAGGAAAGGCGAGCACTATCTGCAGCTTTCGCTCACTATGAATCTTTTGGCTTTGAGGGATTGGCTCTGCGTATAGACGGACAAATCATTGCTTATTCAATGGGGGTGCCGTTGAATAAAACAATCTTTGATGTAAATTTTGAGAAAGCGTTTAGTTCTATACCAGGTGCTTATGCAATGATCAATCGTGAGTTTTCGCGAATGATCCAAAAAAAATATCCGGAAATACAATTCCTGAATCGGGAAGATGACATGGGTATTGCAGGGTTGCGTCAAGCAAAACTCTCTTATCATCCAGCGATGATACTGGAAACGTACACGGCCTTGTTGCCGAAAACCGAAGTATAAATTCATAAAAAACATGTTTATAACAAGACATCGCTTGTAGCAGAAAATTTACGGAGGAACTTCACATGGCTGATTTCAAAGTATATGTAACTGATGGAAGACATTCCAGTTATGACATCGAACGTGATATGTTAGCGCAGATTGGCGCTGAACTCCAAGTGTGTCAGTGTGCTACGGAAGAAGATATTATCCGCGAGTGTTCTGATGCTGACGCCATTTTGTTGGATATGGCTCCCATGAGTGCCAAAGCGATAAACGCTCTGGCACACTGTAAAATCATCAACCGCTATGGTGTTGGCTACGATAATGTAGATTTGAATGCCTGTACGGCTAAAGGCATTCAAGTTACCAATGTTCCTGACTACTGTGCAGAAGATGTGTCTGATCACGCGCTTGCTTTGATGCTGGCTTGCCTTCGGGATGTAGCTCGTCGAGATCGTTTGGTTCGACAGGGACAGTGGAATCTACAGCGTACCAGCTTTCGCCTCAGCGGCAAGGTCCTGGGCGTGTTGGGATTTGGCCGCATCGCGCGTGCTTTGGTAAAAAAATGTTCCGGCTTCGGTTTCACCAGGATTCTGGTCTATGATCCCTATATATCTGCCGAGGCTTGCGCCTCTTTGGGCGCTATCAAGACAGAATTAAATACAGTCTTGAAAGAAGCTGACTTCCTCTCCCTCCATATGCCAGTCACTCCTGAAACGACCGGCATGCTTAATAAGGAGACTCTATCCCTCATGAAACCTACCGCCATCGTGGTAAATACCGGTCGTGGCCCCTTGATTGATGATGAAGCTATGCTGGATGCATTAAAGACTCATAAAATTCTTTGTGCGGGTCTTGATACCCATAATCGCGAACCTCTTCCTGCAAATTCCCCTTATTTTGAGTTGGACAATGTTATTCTTACGGACCATACTGCTTACAGCACGGTGGAAGCTGTAGAAGAACTGACTCAGAAGCCGATGCTTCGTGATGAGATCCGAGAGTATCTGAATCCAATCTATGATTTGGAACGTATTATTTCAAGGATTGCAAATAATACGGCAAATCCGAGGGATCTTGTTTCCTTCCGCACCAGTCTTGAAATGCTTCCGCCGATGAAACACATTCTCGGAACATTTGATGATTCCATGCTTACGGAAATCAATGAAAATATGGACGCACTGACCGATATTACAGAACTGATTCTTACATCCATCGTGGATGAACCTCCGATCCTGATCAAAGAGGGCGGAATCATCAAAGAAGGCTATAACGAAGAAGTAGATAAGCTGCGTCATGCAAAAACGGACGGAAAATCCTGGCTTGCTGAGTTAGAGGCAAAAGAGAGGGAGCGTACCGGTGTAAAAACCCTGAAAATAAAATATAATAAGAATTTCGGCTATTGCATTGAAATTACCAATGCCTACAAAGACAGCTTTGTAATGCCGGAAGATTATACTAGAAAACAGACACTTACCAACGCAGAGCGTTATATTACCCCAGAATTAAAAGAAATTGAGAT
>ERZ825896.2329-NODE-2329-length-18504-cov-3.866714_pt1 | contig 18504 bp, 17 predicted proteins | sample MGYA00519858_ERZ825896 | MGnify/ENA primary metagenome ERZ825896 (study PRJEB31778, sample SAMEA3449214) | human gut metagenome | biome: human gut; feature: human-associated habitat; material: faeces | place: United Kingdom | collected 2010/2012 ...
ATAAAGAAGAGATAAATTTGGATAAATATGAATTAGATACAAATATGTGTTATATTTAATGTTATCCCTATCTACTCCATAATGGTTTTTATGAAGTCTCCACGCCCATGCGGTGTGTAACTCCTATGGACGTGGTACTCTGCCAACTTTGATAGAGCCGCAACAATGCTTTTCATCCTTCATTTACTTGTGCGTCAAAAACTAGACTTGATTTTATTCGCAAATGAGTTATACTAAATATAGGTTATTGTATATTACAACCTATATAACTATACCAATAAATCAGTTGAGAGCACCCACGTAGTTTTTTACGATTTGGTTATATATAAGTTGTAATATATAATAACCTATTAGAAAGGGGGTTGCAATGACAGTTAAATATACTTCTTTACAAATACAGATTGATTCAATTGATGATTTAAAACAAGCTATTTCGCAAGAATACACAATTACTATCCGAGATGCGTGTGAAATTCTCTATGTAAGACGTCCGTGGGTACATCAATTTATACGACCATTTGTTCAGTGCGTCTATGTTCTTCCGAAACAGGCAAAGGAACTTGGAGTTTCTGAAAATATATTCTTTAATACGAAAGACTTTAAAAAAAGAATTCTTGATAACATTTTTTTTTCACGACGGACAATTCAGCTCCCTGTTGAATTGTTTTTAAAACCAGAAAAGCAAGAGAGTGTAGTGGAAGAATATGATCAGTTGTGTGCTGAACTGGACGAGATAAGAAGCCAAAGTGATCCAGATCATTATGCGATTCATAATATAAAAAGATCTATCTTATCACTTATTCATGAGAACTTGCTGAATCCAGAGGAGGCTTCTTTTATTTCAGTAAATGAGAAAAAACGAGTTAGCTATAATTTACTTCCGTGTGAATCCCAACTTGATATTCTAACAATGAGGACAATTGCATCTTTCATGAAAGTTGGTGATTCAACTGAAATTATTTCGCGTTGGCTGTTTCTGAAAGGAGCTGTTCGCTGCGAATTAAATCTACCTGATAAGAATGGTTTAATTTCAAAGAAGGTCTACTATGCGATGGAACGGGAACCTGTCCACCCAATTACAATTGGATATGAAAACTATCTTCTGATGCAAAAAGAAAATCGCAAGTAGGTATTGACTATTATACTCTAATAGCGTATAATAAGGCTATAAAAATAAGTCGGAGGTACAATAATGGCAGAAAGATTAGTTGTTGATCATGCATACACTTCACAAGCATATCCTAATAATATTATTGTGGAAGTAGATGGGGAATACTATCTGATTCCATCTCGTGAGAGAACGAACAATGAACTGTCTAGCTTTAGGAAAATATCAAAGGCAGCTATTGAAGATAACTCAGAAGAACTTCCTAACTACAGATACATCTTGAAAAATTTGGAGAAGAGATCTGGCTATGATATCACCATCGGTAGAGCTATAAGCAAACGGGAATTTGACGAATTAAAGACAAAGTGGTCACTGACAGCAGAAGATATTTCAGAACCATTTGAGTATGAACTTGGCGGTATTTACGGTGAGAAATACTTACAAAGATGTTTGTGTGTCCAAATACGCGTGCATAAATCGGACGCAATCTCCATTGAGAAAACACTTAAAAAGAAAGGTATTGAAGCATCAAGTGGATCGCCGGGACGAGTAAATATCAGAATCCAGATCCAAACGTTAAAAGAATTTCGAGCGCATCTTGGTATGAGCCAGTCAGAATTTGCCACATACTTTGGTTTATCAGTACGGAATGTTCAGGAGTGGGAGCAGGGGAATAAATCAATGCCACCATACTTGCTGGATTTATTAGAACGCGTATGGAAGGCCGAAAACAAATAAGGCATATATAGGAGAATCGGAATGAAAAAGGGAGGCTTAGCAGCCTCCCTTTTGCGTACTGAGTTTTGAAATGTTTAAATCAGGCAGAGTACCGCGTCCATAGGAGCGATACACCGCATGGGCGTGGGGACTTCATGGTTCTAGGTGATTACCATCCTGAAAGATGATCTCACCTTCCTTAGTAGCATATGCATACAACCTGTAAGAATGAATTTTCTGCACCCATGCTTCTTTTTCTTCATCATCCATGGCTAACCAATTTTCAAGAGTTGGATTCTTAAGGGCATGATACCCTCGAATTGAGACATAAGCGATTCCAGCAGGAGATTGAATTAGATCTTTTTTTGCTAATCCAGAGATTCCTGTAGCTTTCGAAAATAATTTCACTTCCTCATCTGATTCGTATAGACAAACAATTCTAATATCCTTTGTACCATCAGGATACTGCCTAAAATATTCAGTAAGACGAACCCAGGCCCCAAGATCGCTCAAATCTTCAAATACAAAGGTATACTGGTCAGTATCTGAGTCATTGCGTTTAAAAGTAAGGCATTGTGGGAACTGAATCCAAAGTTCCTTATTATCAGTAGGAACCTTGAATTGAGGCATTTGCTCGTATGTAGACATCAAGACCTTAACACCATTTTCAGGAGCATTCAGGCGCGACTTAATATCAGCCAACACAGCGTATATATTTGCATAGTAGGTAGCAATTACCCAGGCAAGGAAGTCTGGATTGTGATACATGCGCGATGCAGATTGCCAAATTGTTGAAGATGGCAGAAAGTAGCAATGCAATCCTTCAAGGAGTTCTCGGATCACCTTGCAGCAATCGGCTTGCCCCGATATATAATTGATGCTTTTTCCCGATGCTATATTTCTTTGATTAACATCTAAGTATAATTTTTGATAAACTTGTGAGAGACGAAGTCGACAACGCCGTGCTTGAAAGTCAGATTTATACTGTGCAAGCATTGGCAAACGTATGTTCGCTTTGTCCGTCTGATACCGATTCAAAAGCTGAATTGCTGTTTTACAATCTCTCCCTCTGCCATAAAACTCATTAATCTCCCTGTAGCCGTCCTGAACGCTTTCTGGAAGGTCTGTTATCTTATCCAATAAGTTATCCCTTGAAATGGGTTCGCCCCCGTCAGCGGCCGCCTGAGCCCTTTCTACAAGGTCGTGTAATGCTTTATTAGTAATAAGCCACGACGCTGTCGGAACAGGTGGAAAATCATAGCAAGAGAATAGGATGCAACTATCACGATATGAATAGGCGCCGTTTCGTGAAATCGTTTGTGCATCAGCATAGTGGGCCAGTTTTTCAATTATCACAGGATTGCGTTCGGTCCGCATGTCTGTTTCAACGAAGATGTGCAAAGGCAGCTGGGCTGTGCGTTGATCATCTAAGGTAAGTGAGTAAAAAGGAGCCATATAATAAGTACGCGAATAATTATCTTCATAATATGCCTTATCCGTGTGAATACTATCAGATATTGTATAGATTGCGTCTGCGATTAAATTTCGTTGTGTTTTAATGCCCCATTGTCGCTCAGTTCGATAAGATTGCTTGTCGATCATATACTCTTTCGCAAAGTGATCAGATCCATTTTTCCATAACGGTACATATGCTTTTCCACGATGTCTATCTGAATCAATAATACGCTGTAGAAGAATTTGTAAAATGGTTAGTGTATTTTGATAATCGTGCAAGCATCGAGCCGTATTTGTATAATTCCAAGTCTGTATATCTGGAAGTCCAAATCTACTACACACATAACATTCACCTTTTTCACTAAGGAAATAGAGTGAACGAACGTCTGGCGCAAGTGGAGATTGAAAAGCGTAAAGACAAACGGAATGTTTATATAAAAACCCTTTTTTACAGGCTTGTGAAAACATGGATTTAATTGCGTTGGCAGAATAGGATGGTAATATTACTGCACATAACGGAGTTGATGTTGCTGTTAACAAATACGTTGCCAATAATAAATGGTCCTTCAAAGAATGCCCCTTAATACCTTCAAGAGTCAATCCGTATGGGGTTAAAAGCTCGTTCATTAAAGTATCCATATATTTTTGACCGATAGGAGATGAAGAAAATGAAAAGAAATCTCGAAACTCGGAATTATATCGCATAAAAAGCCCCCAAATCTACTATTGTTTCAAAGAAAAAATATTCAAAAAATCTAGGAAAATCAATAGTTTAGTTAATGTTTTTTCTCGAAGCCTAATTATAGCATGTTTTTTCTGATAAAGCAAGAAATACAAAAAATTTATGTCCCTAATTATAGTCCTAATTATAATCCTAATTATAGCTCTAATTATAGTCCTAATTATAGTCCTAATTATAGCCCTAATTATAGCCCTAACGCTGATTTGCCTATCAAGAAAAGACTCCTGAGTTACCATAAAGCTGTTTCCCCAGCCTAAACAAGCTGCTGTATACGGGGTGATCTCAATGGCTAGGGGACAAATTTCATCAAATCCAGCCTATAATTAGACTTTAATTATACGTAATTATACCTAATTTATAGCCCTAATTATATCTAATTATAGGAACGAAGACATAGGGTATAGACAAAATATTCGAAGTAAACTTTTTGAGCAGATAAGAGATATTTATGAGCTTCCTAATTATACGTAATTATACCTAATTTATAGCCCTAATTATAACATTTCGGTGCATAAAAAACCGGCCATTCGTGAGAACGTCCGGGGGAGCATAACATATTCCAATTATTTAAAAGAAACCTGTATCTCTACATCCATCTGCCTATTTACAGAAACGACTGCCTTTTCTGCCCATGAATGCAGCAAGTCAAAGAAATAGTCCTGGCTTGCTGATTCGCACACAAAGCAATAGCCATCTGGGAGCACTTGCGTCAAAGCCAGATGGCTCCATTTCTGTACACCACGCTCACTAGCGATTGACAAAAAGGCATCTTTGCATTCCTGAATAGATTGTCCGCTGATGAAACGAATGGTGAGCTGTCTGGCGTTATGTATGATCTCGTGTTCTTTGGCATATTCAATGTGATTATTATCTATACAGAATAGGCAGGGGGAATGACTGGCTGTAATCATCCCTTCTGCGTTTGGAGTATAGTAATACCAAGAGAGAAGATCCCAATTCTTAGGGAAAAGCGGGTCGCTAGGAACAGATAAAGCTGTTGATGCATTTGTAATAGATTGTAATAGATTATAGTAGAAATGAGTACTTATAATATATAAAATAGTCGGTTGCAATAGATTGTAGCCATTTATAGCCCTTTTCAATTCATCAGGATACACTGTTGGATTCAACAATGGTATTACAGTTTTGTAAGGGAATATTGTTGTCCCAGCAAAGAGATGTGGCTTTTGCCAAACGCGTAGACTGGCAATCAATGTATGAGGAGCCAGGGAGAACTTTCGAATTGAGCGATTGGCAAAAAGAGGGATAAACTGAGGCAACAATTTCTTTGACACCGGATAGAAACGGTGGTTTGCCTGACGAAAGACAATGAGCGTCAGGTGATGATCCAGAATAACAGATTCAACCGCCATGACCTTGGATGCTTGAATATCTCGTAGAAGCTGGTCAGCAATGCGAGTGTTTGGCAAAAGTGGTTGTTCTAACTCAAGTAGATCAGTTGGAATTTGAGGAAGGCCGATTGTATCAGGGAAGGCAGAATAATCAAGTAGTCGATCAATTCGCTCCATAAGGACGGGCTGCTGCTTTCTTTTACCCAACTCTTGATAGTAGGTTGCAGTAATGGAATCTGTAGGCTGTGTACGGGTACTAAGCACTTGAAAAACAGATCGCATAATACATCGCCCCTCACTATCACCAACGTCAAAACGAGCCTGGAATAGTGTATCAGCAGGAATCGTCGCAATAAGCCTTTTAAAATTGTTCGGAAAAGCAACGGCATATCGTAAAAGCTCAAATTCATCTACCTGGCGCTGCGAGTTTGTTTGATATATATTAGGGTCAATGTTTTTGTAAGTTGAACAGCAGCAACAGCAACAAGAAATCAAATCGTGCTGTATGTTTAGGGGTAAGCTGGCAAATGCTTCTTTGCAAGAGGCAGGTTTGCCAGCTGATTCCCGAATCAGTTCAGCAGCTTTTTGTTCTGCCTGAGTACGATTTGGCATGATATCTGCATTACATAGTGCGTCTGCAACCAGATCAAGAAGGGTATCATCGGAATCAGGGAATGTATTGATCATATCGGTTAGATATTGCACATCAAGCCGGTGAGTGGCAATCAGATGTCTTATACACAAAGGCGTGGTCTGATCACCTGAATGAAAGACCTGATTCATGAGTTGATTTAAGAATTGTTCATTTTTTTGCGATGAAGATAATAATTCTGATAATTGCATGATAGTTACCTCCCATTAGCCCAGCAGTACGGGCATTCTTGGTAGTCATTATCCTCTGCTGTCTGCAGGGAAATCTCGCGTAACAGGTCAGCTGTGTTTATGTAGGAACAGCCAGCAGACCTATGATAATAGGTTCCATCAAAGAAAACAGTCATATCTGCATTAAGAGTTGTTTCCTCTGGCTTTTGCTGTAACGTATCAGTTGTTTCTTCTCCTACATGTGTTCTCATAGAAATTGTGTTTCCAAACAGATACACACAGGAACCATCGGAGTCTGGGCGGGAAAGCGAGTAACCTACGCTCTGATATTGTTGTGCAAATTGATTCTGTGATCGAACGTTAACTGAATTTGAATCATCGAATGGTGTATAGGCATATCGACCACCCAAGACTTGATACAGGTTCGTATCGAAGATACCAGAATAGTTGATGACAATATCTGCCGTAAGCTCTTTTTCAGAAACAAGAGTATCAAGCATAATAGGATCATTTCCAGACAGAAGCATTGTGCTTATATCTGATCCTGTAATACGAATTGCAAAACCATTGTCGGCTGAGGCAGGTTCTTTTCCATAAGGATAGAAAAATTCAATAGTATATCCCAAGCAAGGGTAGGAAAGCCCTTCTGTCGGGATGGTGATTGGGTATCGCTCTGCAACAGAATCAAATACGGATGCGGTAAATTCATCAGTCGACACGATTGGAAGGACTACCGTGCTGATACGATCACCAAGTCCTTCAAGCAGTTCTGACAGCCCACCAGTTGTTGCTTCTGTAAGATCAGGTAGCAACAGTACGCATCTTTTAACGGAGAGGGCATCCAAATAGGAAATGATGGATTGTGCTTCCCCCTCTGCTCCCGCACCAACAAGGATCGCGTCTGATCCAGATAAGAAAATGGAACAAAAGGTTGTGTTCGACAGTGCAAGCACGTGGAGAGCTGGCATGGACAGCGTAGCAGATGGAAAAGAAGGTTCTGTATCTGAAATATAGTCGACAGGGACACCGTTTTGTTCTGCTATCGTTTCGGCCTCTGTTCCCCAGATATCTGGCTGTGTTTCTTTTTCACGTAGCAATACCGAAGTAGAGCTGGAACATCCTGTTAGTAAGCAAACAGAAAATAGGCAACATAAACCTTTAATATGTCTAGTATGTCTCATAAAATACCTCATGTTTTTTGTATAGTAGTATCTGCCTTGCATCTTTACGGGCAGATTGCTATAATGAGTATAACATATGAGGAGGCGAGTAGGTATGAAAATCAGAAGTAAAATTAGAAGTTTTTCGTCGCTAATGATAGCGACAGTGGCAGGAACACTGCTGTGTGGACAGGCAGAGGCACAGGTGACTGCCGAGCAAGGGTATCCTTCTCAAATCACACTAAAATGGGATGAGAATGAACAGGCAGATGGCTACCGTGTTTGCAGAAAGGAAAAAGATAAGGAATGGTGTATACTTGCTGATCTGACAAATGCAACCCAATATACAGATATTAGTGCGGAAGAAGGAAATTCATATATTTACTCAGTCCGTCCTTTCAAAGTGGATGACCGACAGGTTTATTGGATGACCGATGACGTAGTTAAGAATGTGTGCGTTTTTCCTCCAGAGCCAAAAGATATCCGGATGACTCCAGGAGAGAATGGTGGAGATGCAGAGCTAACCTGGAAGCTTGGAGGCGATGACATAGAAAACAATCTACTATATGCAGTTAGTTTCTTCGAGGTGTATACCAAACAGGCAGAGGATGCCACATGGAAATTTTTAACAAGCACAGAATCTCAGCCAAATAAGAAAGCAACAAAACTGTTATTGGAGGATGTAGATGAGAATTCCTGGTACACAGTTCGCTCAGCATATCGTACAGCGGGAGGCGAAACCATCTATAGCACATATGATGAAGTTGGCATACAGGGAGGTTCATTAACTGCTGCAACCGCACGTATTTATCATGCAGCATCAAGCGGAACGAAAGGAAATGAGATTGCATGGGTCAGTCTTAGTGATACGGCAACAAAGCTTGAAGTTTTAAGAAAGGACAGTGCAGAAGATACCTTCCACCGAATCAAGATGATTACAGATCCAGAGGAAATACAGAAAGGAAGCTATACGGACACAGATATAACCATAACAAATACTTATTGGTATACGGTGCGTGCTTATTTAGAACAGTCTCAAAAACAGGTAAGTGGATGGTATGAACCTGATGGTGTTATGGTACAAGCACTTCCGAATATGCCGACTATGTTGACGGCATCTTACCTGACTTCCAACACGCCTTGCATTCAGGTCGGGTGGGATGCAAATGAAAATACGGCAGAATCCTGCGACGGATATTATATCTATCGAAGGGACTCTGAAGATTCGGAATGGATATTATTGGGAACCAATACAGGTGCAAACAGCACCTTGTTTATGGACGCAGCAATAGAAAGTGGTGCAACATATGAGTATCAGGTACGAGCATATAAGGAATCGGAATCGGGTGAGTTTGTTGAAAGTGAGTCAACAGATATTGTTCATGCGACAGTGCCCAAACAATAGTTTTTACCTTGCGTGTAAATCGAAAGTGTGTTATAATATGAGCAGTGAGGTTGATTTTTTAGGTCGGAAACACATTGCTCGTGTTTCTAAATGTAAAAATCCTGGTTTGCCAGGTTTGTTTGCTGTACCTAAAAAGGCTTCAGCTATAGTAAAGAGAAAGAGAGTGCAGGCAGAGAATGCCGGCGCTCTTTTTTGTTAAAGAAAGGAGTGAAAAAGTAAATTAAGTAACTGTCGACAAATAGAGCTTTGCAAAGGCATGGTTCTACACAAAGAGAAAAGGAGAAAAAAATGACAAGGACAATATTGATCAAACGATTCAAAGAGGGAAACCGATATGGCGGTAAATGCCCGTTTTGTGGCAAAATGGACTGGTGTGGCTACATTGACTTTGCCGACACAAACAGTCACTATGTCTATTGCCACCGTTTTCAACAGCTTGGCATGGAAGATGTATCAGGCAATGAAGTATCTACCCCAGAAGGACGATTTGTCTATATGGGTGTAACAGACGATGGATTTGCAAGATTTCGTGACTATGCATCATGGAAGGCACACCAAGACGAGTTAGCCGAGAAGAAAGGAAAAGGTTACGCTCGCAAATCACCGCAAAAGCCGGTGACGCGTATCAATATACCGGCAACGGAACCGAAGAAGACAGTCGAACAAGCTGCTATCAGGGATGTCGATTACCTTGATCGAGTCTACCGGAAAATGCTCGGTCTGCTAGTCCTTGAGGAATGTGATATCAAGGAACTGAGGGAGCATGACGGATGGAGCCAAGAAAGGATGGATACTATCTTAAGAAAATATCCGATTCGTTCTTTACCGCCAGCAGACTGGGAACGCTTCGACAAAGAAGGTTCACGATATGCTGAATTCAAGAAGCTTAAGAATCCAACCAGAAAGAGGTTGGTTATGAAGCTTCAGGAAGAATTTGGTCCAGAAGGTCTTTCTGGCGTTCCTGGATTCTACCAAAAAAAGGATGAAGCTTGGACGATTGCGGGAATGGATGGATATCTAATTCCGCAGTACAATCAAGATGGTAAGCTCTATCGCTTGCGCATACGTACTAGCCAAGCTGCCCGCGATGCCGCAGCAAAACGTAGCTTCGAAAAAATGTCACCATCCGAACGACAGGAGATTGCGGATAGCATTGATGCTTCTGTTGAGGATGAAAACGTACTTATTCAAAAAATTAGTAAGCGCTATGGCAAGTATGTTGCTATGTCATCCTCAGGCTATAAAGAAGGGTGTGCTAGTGGCAGCCAATTATCTTTTTACGGTTTGGAATATCTGAAAAGTTATCCAGCTCGGGAAAAGAAGAGAGTTATCATCTGTGAAGGCGAGAAGAAGGGAATTGTTGCAAGTGAGCATGAACAGTCCCTTGTGATCACACTTCCAGGAGTTGGCACATACCGGTTGATCGAAGAAATTTTCCCATGGCTTGTTAAAGTGGGAATTGATCGAATCGCTGTAGCCAATGACTTAGATATGATGCAGAACGCGATGGTAAGAGACGCTACCATCAAATTATTATGTCTAGTTGAGGAAAAGAGATTTATTCCAGAAATGGGGCTTTGGAGTGCTCCGTTCGGAAAAGGAATTGACGATTGTATAATTCGTGGTGGCAAACCGGAATATAAAAAAATCACCGGCTTGCCAAAACATAACTGAAAATATGCAGAAAAAGTCCTATGCAAAGTTTGCATGGGGCTTTTTTCGTGGAAGGAGAATTCATGAATTGGACTGGGAAACTGTCGTTAGAATCATTAACGATGCCAAAAACGACAAAGAAAGCTACAAAGAAGAAAGCCAAAGTTGAACTAGATATTCCTGGCGACTGGGATTGGGATGACTGGAATGATGCGGATGCGGCAGAGGAAGAAAAAGAAAGCCATGCTGAAAATGAGAAGTCAAGAGAAGAAATTATATCAGACCTTGACTTGTATCTAAAGAAAGGCGAGGCTCTGATGCTCACAGCGCAGAAAAAGACGTCTCGCGTTTACAGCAACCTGCTTGAGCAGTGTGCAGGTTCAAAGAGCGTCAGAATGGCAGCCAGGACAAACTCGAAAGCTATTGCCAAAGCGGTAGCAACGAGCATTTTTCGTCCGATGCTTGCGGAGATCACACCGGAAATGGAACCGGAAAAACAGCAGGAAGTACTAGATACTATTAAAAAGATGTACTTCCCAGATCAAAAAATTCGTCTACAAATTTGTCATGAGGACACAATAGACGAATTGCCTGCATGCCAGGGAACGGCATTTTCATTTTTGGAAAGACCTGACATACTGGTAGACAAGCAGTACACCCCCAAAGCTGTAATTATTGCGGCTATTGATGGAGATACCGTATGTTTTGGCGCAAATGTTTCGATCAAATCGAACTACGCCCAAACTTCACGATATTGGAAGCAAGACAACAATGGAGAATCATTTGCCTGTGATAACATTGCACACATTTGTGCAGTGGCATCACTGATCCAAGAACTATCAGTCTATCTTTCTGCTCGAAAAAACGAATTGCAACAGAAAGGTCAGACAGATGCATTCCTTCCTATTGATAAGGATGCCCAAAATCTGACGGAATGCTATATAAGCGAAAAATATTCTGATTGGATCTATTGCTATATAGTCAGACGGATTCAGGGGAGAATGGCGTATATGTCGGAAACCAATCCTCTTGTAAGACCATTTACCAAAGCCATTGCAGATTATAAATGTAATGTATTGGCGGCATCACAAGATGAAGAGTTTCAAATTAAAAGCGAAACGCTAGATCCCTATGAGTTAAAATGGGAAGATGTCGAGAATATCAATTTGCTAGACTACATGGAGATGCTGGCAAATGGTGTAGAGATTGAGTACCGAGTCAAAGACAAAGGTCGTTTTCTTGTATCTGATAGGAAGACCGAGTATGCAGCGGCCTATATTCATGCAATGCTACCAGCGGTTGATCAGGCACGGCAGGCACGGCAGAACGGAGGACATGCGTTGTCATACCAGACGAAAAAGAATATTCCTAAAGAAACACTGGAATATATGCAAAAGTCTGGTTATAACAACTACTTTGGCTACATGGAAGTCGATCAGGACTGCGATTTGGAAAAGATTTCTGAAACGTATTCCACTTTTGTTGCCTTTCACGAGGCAGCTTTATGGTGGGTTAAAGGATCAGAAGCAGTTTCTTTACGCTTCAGAAGACTGGGAAACCACAAAGCAAACGGATTGTGGTATCCACAGCTGTTTTGCCTTTGCGTATCATCGGTGAACCCATCTTCGTTCATTCACGAGTATGGACATATGATTGATACGTTGTATGGGGATCTTTCCCAACAGTCAGAATTTGCTGGTGTACGTCGAGCGTACGAGAAGGAGTTAGATAAACTTCCTGATGGAACTTTCGGTTCGGGAAAATATGATATTAACTATTTTCTTGAGCCAACGGAAATCTTCGCCAGATCGTTGGAAATTTATTTCCGACGTGTACGCGGATACAAGAATGCACTTCTTGGAGAATGCGAAGGCAATGAGTATCCAGAGGCAGAGAAATATATGAGTATGGTAGCATCATATTTTGACGATCTAATCGCGAAATATGGAAATTGAAAGGAGAAAAAGATGGTAGATAGCAAAAAATCAGAAATGGATGTGGACATCTCACAGATCAGCAGTTGCTCATACCATGGAAGAATGTGAGAAAAAGTGTGGCAAATATAGTAGATGCTACACAATAGCAATTGCTAACGATATGCTCACTGAGTATAAAGAAAAGGAGACATGTAAATGAGATTTTCAAAGGAAGAACTTAAAAACATAATAATTGTCCTAGAAGAAAGCGATATCTTAGCAGAAAATGAGGACAGAGCTGCTCAGAAGATGAGTCAGTGGTTAGCAGCGGTAGTGGATGATTCAGATTGTGATGAATGTTATGATCTAATTAACAAAGATCACTACGTTGCGACAACATTGTGGACTTTTGAGAGCATCAAGGATGCTCTCAAGGAAAAAGGGTTTCGCACGACGGATGAGAATGCAGATCTTGTGTATGCAGATCTTATCCCGGAAGCCATGGAAGATTATTCTGCTGGATGGGAGCATATTTATGCGACCATCGACCGACTGGGAGAAATAGAAATCCTGGAAAGAGAAAGCCGTGTGGACCATTGACAAAAATGTGGAGCATGGCTTACAGAAGGTGTATTGGAAAAATAATCGAAAAGGAGGAACAGGGGAGCTGCACATGTGGCTCCTCTGTATTAAAAAGAATGAAGAGTTTCGTAATGTTGTTTGATACAACGAAGGGTGATTTTGTTAAGGAAGCGTTATACACATTATCGCCTAAGAAAGCATTGATAACTGCAGTAATGCAATACAAAGGAAATATGAATTCTGAAAAATATCCGAAGGATTTAGACGGAATTTATAAGTCAAAAGCTGTCAATGGCAGATTATTATATGATCTTACAGACAATTTAACAATGTACAGTCAGAAAGCGTAAGAAGGAAAAAATCATGAAAGAAGTATACGCTTGGATGCCAGCGCCTAAGATCGCCGTTCTTCCAGAAGGTGTGATTGAGGAGTAAGCAACATAAGAGGAGCTGCATGTGCGGCTTCTCTGCTTTAAATGGAGAAAAAAATGGAGAAAAAATGGAAAGAAATCATCAGACTCTTTGAAGGAATCGAAGAGGCAGATATAAAATTCTGCAATCTCGAAAGTATGAGCTGGTTGGATTACATGTTTCATTTCTTACTATTAAAAATCTTGCATATTGTATATCGCAGAAATGTCGAAAATGCGATAGAAAGTAATTTGTGGGGAATGGAAGGTACACTTCAGACTGTATTGCAGGCGTTCATTGACTGTTCGGATGATGCAGATTATAACACCCTGATTGAGGGTTTAGAAGAACTTCGTGGTGCTATCTGGAATCCCCTCGAAAATGAAATTGAAGTAGGAGATGCACTTATTGATTTGGACTGGACATCTGACGATAAGACAAATATAATACAAGAAACCGTTGGTTCATGTCTGAATGAAATCAGCTTATTAAATGATCGGAAAGTGATTTCGGAGCAACTGGCAACTATATTGAATGATTTCGACTTTGAAAGTTTTGAAAACGATTTTGAACTTAGCTACTGTATTAAAGTGGTTAAGTTTCCATGGATTCACAAAGCTCTTTCAAAAGAATTGGAAAGAATCAATCAAGAGGTTGTTGATATGCTGGAAGAAGAGCTACAAAAAATAGATACCAGTTTCTGGTATTGGGGTTATGATAGCTTTTATTGTATTGAAATGGCAATTACAACAACATATAGCTACGAATATGCTCCGTCTTTATGTACGCCATTCAAATTGGCGATGTTGGAAGAAATGGCAAAGGAAGCTTGCTTGGAAGCAGGAGAGTCATCTGCTACGCCACAAAAGGAAAGCACAGTTACCGTGTAGCCTGATAAGTCAATCAAAGAAAAAGAAAGGAGGCAGAGGGCATTAAAAGGCTCTTGCAAAAAATGGGAAATAAAGAAGTCAAAGAAAAAGTTCTTCGCTATGCAATAAGGGGCGAAGGAAATCTGATCATATATGGTCAGAAGGGACTTGGACAGAAAGCTCTGGTGCGTGAAGCAGTTCATGCGTACACCTGCAAAGGGGATCATTCGCAAAACTGTGACTGTCTGGCATGCCAAAACACGATTGAGCGCAATCCAGATGTCCTATGGATATCAGCAAAGAAGACTGCGCTGTCGGTAGAAGAAGTATCCGCAGTTGAGGAATTTACCGAATGTGGGCCTGCAATTAGTCGCATAAAGGTAATTGTGCTTGAAGGCATTGAAAATGCTTCGGAGCAAGCCGAAAATACCATCTTAAAGAGTATGGAGGATGGTATTGGAGTACGGTATATTTGTATAGCGTACACAAACAAGGTGCGGCCGACAATTGCAAGCCGATGTACGCCGTACACGCTGTCACCTCTTTCTATGGAAGAATTTCTTTCAGAAATGGAATCGACACCATGGAAAGATTCAGAAAAAAGATTTTGGTATTGTGCATCCAGTGGTTGTCCAGAAGCGGTTGATAGAATCAATGCAGAAGGAAAGACCAATCTATACCGCTCGGTATATGATGCCTACTGTGCCAAAGACCTGAAAGCATTGTTAGATGCACTGGGACTGTTCAGAGAAAAAGACAGAAACAGCGTATACCAGAAAAATCGAAAAGAGATTTATGGTATTCTGTCAATGCTACAGACCGCTGCATATGCAGGAGTGACACAGGATATCAAACTGAAATACTCCATTGATACATTAATAGAGCAAATTAAAATATTAGGAAAGGAAAAGGAGGAGTGTGCAAAGCCTGGCTATACACAGGGACAGTTATTAAATGCAATGCTTCTCTTGGTAAAATAAGATGCTATATAATGAGATAAGACCAACAAAATTGGCCGAGGTAGTTGGACAGCCACAAGTAACAGAAGTTCTGGCTGCACAGGAAAAATCTGGAAGATATAGTAATACATATCTTTTTGTAGGTGTGCGCGGAACAGGAAAGACAACGACAGCCCGCATTCTTGCACGTGCAATGAACTGTACGAACAAGGATAAAAATGGGGAGCCGTGTGGTTGCTGCCCGACGTGCAAGGCAATCATGAATGGGTCATTCAAGAATGTTGTTGAGCTGGATGCAGCGCGCAACCGTTCTGTTGAGGATGCAAGACGCCTAATCGAGCAAACACAGTATATGGCGCCGGAGGGGAAGAGGAAAGTCTTTATTATTGATGAGGTCCATATGTTTTCAACAGAGGCATTTAACACGCTGTTAAAGACATTGGAAGATCCGCCGGAGTCATGCACCTTTATCCTCTGCACAACAGAGGAATACCGCGTACCGGCTACAATTATCTCACGTTGCCAGAAGTTCAACTTTGGTACCGTAGATAACGATACGATCTCGAACCTTCTCGCGGAGACTCTTGATGCGAGAGGGATTGCCTATGAACTGTCCGGGCTGATCCTAATTGCAATCGCTGCAAGAGGTTCTGTTCGTGACGCTATCTCAATCTTAGACAAGTGTTTGTCTGATGCAGATGAGGATGGTATAACAGAGAGGCTTGTTCGTAGCCTGCAAGGAATTCCGCAGGAAGAGGAAGTCTTCGGATTGCTATCTGGTTTGGCACAGAAGAACAATGCAGCAGTTGTTTCAACTTTGCAGATCATGGAACAGAAAGGCTATGCACCGGGACAGATTGTGTTAAATGCACAAGAGGTTCTGGCCGACTGCATTCGTTTTCATAGCTTAGGAGTAGAAGGAATCTTCAATGTTCCTTCCTATAAGGACAGCTTACAGAAGCTGTGCCAGGTTATGGACGAATCAACCGCCATTTCGGTTATGGCCGCTTTCGTTGATGCAAAGAGAGACGTCAACGACATTGCTCCGTATACAAGTTTAATGGCTCGTATGATCTTCTACCTTTCAGAAAGCAAAAGGGTAGATGAATTGGAAGCTACTTTGAAAAAGGCGAAAGAGCAGCTAGCGGAAACCAATGCATTACTAGAAGAAACCAGAAAGGCATTGGAAAAAGTCAGAAATGGTGGCATACTTGTAAAAGCGACAGCAGAATCAGAGCCAGAACTGGAAGATGAGGAATCTGAGGAGTCAGCAAAGGAGCAGACTGGTGCAGAGAATGTAGAATTTTCAAAAGAAGAGGATATATTTGACAGTAACAGTTCTGAACCTTCGCAAGAGGAGGAAGCAACTATTGATATAAATGAATTATTCGGTGGTTGCGTTTCACAAGGAGAAGAGATGCCTTCCAAAAGCACAAGCTCCGAAGGTTACTCTGGAGGAGCTGATCCGCAACAAGATGAAGGAAGATGCTCATATCCAGAAGATGAGGGAGAGGACTTTGACGAGTTCTTCAATTGGTGAAGAACTTTGGAAGCTGAAAGATAAAGTGGACCAATATTGGGAAGCGGAATTTTTGTGTGAAATTGCCAGACTAAAGTCATGAGATTGCAAAAACGTATTGATAGAAGCTATTCAGTATGTTGCAGATAATTAACATGCAACATACTGAATAGAGACAAAGTGCATTACAAGTATGCCTTGATAATTCAACATATCTGTGATAGCATAATTAGGAGGTGTATGCTTATGAACGAGCAGTTGCTAAAAATGAATGGCTTATCGGTGGAAATTCTGAATAAGTTGTCATTTGAATCACATTTAGGGATTCCACTAAAGAAAAACTTGCATTACTTTGATAAGGCCGCGTTAATTGCAGAGTTAATTGCAATGACTACGTGGCTGGACGAACAGGAAATTCTTTCTGGTATTGCGTTAGATTACAGAATCAAGAGTTGTGATTCTATACTTTTGAAATATGATCGCTACTATCCAGACCATCAAATGAGAAAAGTGTTTAATGATATTTTGGGTTTTCGAGCTTTTTGTGACAGTTACGATCAAATATTAGAAGGAGAGTTTTCACAGTTTCGAATCGCTGATATGACGCAAGGAAAAGCAGAGGACGATGGTTACAGAGGCGTTCATGTGTATTATCAGAAGAGTGGAAAACATTACCCGATAGAAATCCAGTTTAATACGTTGTTTGACAGGCAGTTGAACAATTGGCTTCACGATTACCTTTATAAGAAAAATTGTCCGATAAATGTGGGAAAGGCAATGCGTGAAAGGTATGAATCTGGATTGATTCGGAATGAGCATGAATTTAAGGAGGTGTTGAATAATGTGTTATTTAATCGCGAAAGACCGTGATGCACATGGATGTTATGCTTTAAAAACAACCCATGGAAAACATTTGGCAGAGCTGAAAAAAGAACTGAATCAAGCAGTTGGCTTTAAAGGTGTGCAGCTTGTAACAATCAGTAGACCAACTGCGTATGGCGAGTATGCACCATACCATTTCGTGGATACTGAGCAGGAATTTCAGGCTCTTGTAAAAGGACTTCGTTCATAAGAAAAAAATTTCAAATATAAATTCATTCGTGGAGATTTAGAAGTCGTTGACAAGGACAACTAAGAGCTTTGTGGATGAAATGGAAGTACTAGACCCGGCAGCTTAGGCTGTCGGGCTTTTTTATTCGAAACTGAAAATATTTGCGCTTGTTAGAAAAAGTTTTGCCACATATTCTTCGCATATGCGTGGTCAAAAACCACTAGAAAGCTTTGTCTTATGCCTTTTTTTATGCTATACTTACAATGCAAAATATTAAGGAAAGGATAGACTAGAATGGCAAGTTTAGATATTGTTTTTGGATATGACGATGCAGAAAAAATTTCTTCTCGCATGAAAGCTTTATTTGAAGCAAGAGATATCAAGCTAATCCCCCATTATTGTTGTTCCAAACTCGGAACAATGGAATATCTGGCCAGCCGAAAAAAATGCGACTGGCTTATTCTCTCTGAGAATATGCTATCTGGAACATATAAAGCAACAGAATTGGTTTGGTTACATGAAGAGTATAATATACAGATGATTCCATTGTTAGAAGTAGAACATATTGGGTCAGACTATATGAGGGAATTGTATAGCGGTGGAATTCTAACGGCGGAGTTTCCAAAAAGAATTCCAGAGGATCAGCTTCCAGAAGTACTTGTAACACTGATTTTAAGGGGGAGGACCCATGAGACTGCAAAAGTCTACTATAACATTTTAGATGCAAAGTGATACTCCCACGCGCGTTCTTGCGAACTGGCGGGGCTTCTTGAGACATGGTAG
>ERZ825896.2330-NODE-2330-length-18501-cov-6.469262_pt1 | contig 18501 bp, 16 predicted proteins | sample MGYA00519858_ERZ825896 | MGnify/ENA primary metagenome ERZ825896 (study PRJEB31778, sample SAMEA3449214) | human gut metagenome | biome: human gut; feature: human-associated habitat; material: faeces | place: United Kingdom | collected 2010/2012 ...
GCTCCTGTGCGATTTGTTCGTCTGGGAGGCGGATCAGGTTGTCGTCGGGTTTTTCGTTTGACAGTAGGTTCATGCTGCCGTACCAGACGAGGCAGCGGTCGAGGATCGCGAAGTGCTCACGGCAGGTTTGGGATGGGAAGACTTCGATGCCAGACTGGCGCAAGAAGCCGATTTTCTCAGCGGCCTGATATGTATCCTGTGCGTCGGGTGCAAGCGTGAGAATTTTGATCTGGACGCCTGCTTCCTGACGTTCGCGCAGGAGTTCCAGAAAATATGTGACCTTTTTGCGGCTCAGTGCAGGACTGGAAATCAGAATTTCCCGCTGCGCGGCTTGCAGATCGCGTTCATAGACTGGTGTGTAGGTCTGCGCGTCGAAAATAGTGCCAGTCTTCTCCTCCTGCGCAGCTTGCAGGTTTGCGCAGATCTCGAAGCCGATCTGGCGATAAGCGCGCAGGCGCTTATGGTACATGCGTTCCAGCGTCGGCACGTGCGCGTCGATATAGTCAAAAATGATCACATCCTGTTTGCCGTCGTAGTCGCGGTTCAGACCGCCCGCGTACTGTTCGACATTCCCCTGCCATGAGATCGGCATTGCGAGCAGCAGCGTATCGAGGCGCGGCAGATTGAAGCCCTCGCCGATATATTTGCCGATGGCGACCACGATCAACGTGTCTGTTTCCGACACGGCCAGCAGCGCGTTCCGGACTTGCGCGCGTTCTTTGCTGCTCTTTCCGCCCTGCAGCAGGAAAACGTGGTCTGCACTCCCCTGCAAGCGCTGATACAGCAGCCTTGCATGCTCCTTGTACTTCGTCATAACCAGCGGCGTCCGCCCGTTATGGACGCAGGTGATCGTATCCGAGAGAATCTGCGCGTTGCGGTCTTCGCTTTCGATCACCAGCTGATTTAATTCTGCCATCGCGGGCGGTTTCTCGGAAAGGTGAACAAACTTTGTAAAACGGGGATAGACATAATGGCCGATGCCCTGCTTCTTCGCACGATCCTTCGCCGTGTACCGGAAGCGGATCGGACCGAGCTGCAGGAAAATCTTTCGATCCTGCCCGTCGTCGCGCTTCGGTGTCGCGGTCAGGCCGTAAACATACTTCGCCGTAACGGAACGCAGCACGGCAGTATCCGTATCCGCGCCCGCATGGTGGCACTCGTCCATGAGCACCATGCCGTAGCCCTGCACGAGTTCTTCCAGTCGTTCGCTTTTTCCCAGCGACAGGATCATCGCAACATTGAGAATTCCGGTCAGGATATTCTGACCGCCCTGTAATTTGCCGATCACGCTTTTCCGCCGCTTGACGCGGCCGGTCGGAGTTGTGTAGGCCGGCGGTTCTTCTTCGATCGTCAGGAATTTTTGCAGATCCTCCTGCCAGTTTTTCAATATCTCGGCATTATCGACCAGAACCAGCGTATTGACCCGCCGCGCCGCAATCAGGTAAGCGGCGACGGCGGTTTTGCCGAAGGCTGTTGCTGCGTTCAGAACACCGATGTCGTGTACCAACAGCGCATCTGCTGCGCGCTGCTGCTCCGGGTATAGCTGCCCAGCAAAGGAAACCTCGATCTTCCGGCCCGGTTGCCGTTCGTCTGTGATGTGATATGGAATTGCTGCTTCCTCCAACAACTCCTTCAGCCTCTCCACACAGCCACGCGGGAGGCAGATAAAATCGCCGTCGTCATGGCCGCAATAGACAATGCGCGGTATCCCGAGCGTTGAAAATCCCATTGCCAGCTTTTTATGGAATTCCGGATTTTTGTAGGCGGCCAGTCTGCGGAACTGGTTTTGAAGCCTTGACCGGAGATTTGTACTTTTGATAAAAACGCCGTTGGCATACACGAGTTCAACCGGGCCTTCCGCATCCTTTGGGGATAGTGTAATTTCTGTTTTTCTCCACGGTTTTTCCGGCAGGAAGCTTTTCTGCGTGTTTTCCTCCGCCTCCTGCGGTTCCTCGGTCAGTTGTCCAAGAAGCCCTGCTTCCGGTGTCCATGCCGCGATTTTATCCTCGATTTCCTTTACGCTCAGCTTTCTTGCGCTTTTCAGTGCACCCCATTGATCCGGGTACGCATTCCAGTTTTCGTCGACAAACGCGCTGTTTCCATTCCGCAGCGCCCGGCCCTGCAGCGGCAGCGCAATCAGATTGCCGAGCTTTCCCTCCGGCAGATGCTCCTGCAATGGCAGCATTCGGTCATACGCGCGGAAGTTTTTCAGGCTGACCGATTCCGCGCCCTTTGTTAGCAGAGCCGTACCGAACTGCTGTGCCTTCTGTGCGGAAACGGTCTCGGAAAAGAAGATCCAGACATGCGCGCCCTGCCCGGAACGGGAGCGCTCGACCAGTGTGTCGATCTGTTCCAGTTCGCATATTTTGCGGAGCGCGTCGACTTCGTCCCGCCATGAGACCGTTTTTTCGCTGCCCTGAAACGTGCCCTCGTGGTCATCGAAATCGAACACAAGGAAATAGCAGGTATTGTCCGGGAGCAGCGGATAGATGCCGACGACATCGCTGCTGTCCTCCCGCTCGCCTTTCAGATGGGCGAGCAGAGCGCGGATGCTCAGCGGCTTATAGACCCGGTTCGGGCAGTCCCTGCAGGCAATTTTCTGCCCTGTCGTTTTCGGGCAGAGTTTGTGATCCCAAAAATGCGTACAGACCGGAAAATAACCCGCTTTGCCGTCCTTTGGGCGGCTGCGGACGCTGTATACATCTTTGCGGCCTCTGAAATAGGTATAGAAAAACGAGACCATCTGCGGTGTGACCTCGTTTTGAAGCATACGGCTGCCCTGATTGGCAATCGCGGATATTTGATTTTCAGCCGTCTCCGGATACGCAATCCCGTGCTTTTTGAGCAGCGCCCGCAGCGCCGCGTTTTCCTGTTCAAGCTGCACGATCCGGGCTTGCAGTGTATCCATGGCCCGCTCCTTCTCTGACAGTGTCAGGCGTTTGCTTTTTGCAGATAAAACTCGCTTTCCGCCACGCGGATAACGAAATCATATTCCAGGCGTGTTGCCTTAGACGGGGTGATATTGTAGCGCTTGAAGACCTTGCGCAGATAGGCGAAATACTCCCTGTCCTCCTGACTCAGCGGCGAAACCCATCCGCTGGCAGCTCCGGATTCTTCCGCGTGGAGCAATTCAGATCGATTCATATTCATCCCTCCTATATTCAGAAATGAGCGCTTCTGCGGCGTCTTCCCAAAGAACAAGACGGAACGGATCATAGGCCCCGACCTGCCGCGCGCCAAATTCGCGCATATAGTATTCCAATAATTCGCTCGTTTTCGCCTTAAAAATGAGTACGCCGTCAAATCCAGCTTCCTTGGAAATCCGGACGGCATATGCAAACATTGCCTTTGCGATACCGATATATCGCTTGGCCTCGCCTGTCGCATGAAGAAGATTTGCGTTGCTGTGCCGTGCGCTCTCCATGTAGAGAACCTCAACTGCAAGCCCGCGTTCATCCAGTTCATAGGACATCAGACCAAGCAGTTCATAATTGTCTTCTCGATGAAGCGCGACTTTATTGGGCAGTTGCCTCGCATATGTTGACTCCCAGTTTGTCTGCCAGTCATGTGTTGCAGCAAAATCCTCTTTTGACGCAGGATCTATTTCCGCAGGAACCTTTTTGCTGGACACAGCATCCAAAACATAGAGATTCAGCATCGTATCACCCATTTTCATGTACTTTCATTGCTAGTATACCACACTCTCTGCACTTACGGAAGATATTTTTTCGATATCGCCTTATACTTCCAACTCAGAGGGTTTATGTTCATCCGACAAATGGATTTCATCTTTGATTACTGCGGCGCAGTTTTTGCGCTGGGTTTTCTGGTTTGACCCACACGCTGACCCACACGGCGAAAGGAGCGGATGGAAACAGTGGAAACAAGAGGGGCAAAGAGCATTGATTTCCGAGCAGAAAGTGCTGAAAACGTCCAGAAATCGTTATTTTTATATCTTTTCTACTCTTCGTAATCAGCAGGTCGCCGGTTCAAGTCCGGCCACTAGCTCCAGAAACCGGTGAAAATCGTAAGATTTTCGCCGGTTTTCTCTTTTATTTGTTCGGTTTTTCAGGTGGCGAATTTTCCTGACCCACACGGCGAAATGTCCAAAGAGCGGCGGAGAGGATATGCTTGGTACATGCCGTGGCGGCGCTATGAGAACGACGCGTTCTTTGCGCGCGGCGGCTACTGGTATCACAAGCTGCACATCTACCTCTACCCGTTCTACTACATCAACTACACGCTCACGACGATGGGCGCGATGGAGTTCAAGAAGAAGTACGCCGAGGACCGGGACGCGGCCTGGCAGGACTATCTCAACCTCTGCAAGACCGGCGGCAGCCGCAGCTATCTCGAGACGCTGCGCTACGCGAACCTGTCCAACCCCTTCACCCCCGGCTCCGTCGAGCGCGCCTGCGGGTACGCAGCGGAGATCTTGCTCGGGCAGATCGAAAGGCAGGAGCAGAAGGGATAAGTCGTACTTCTCCCGGACAGGAAACGTAAAATTCATTCTATAAATATTCAACCAGCGGCGGAGAGGATGACTCTCCGCCGCTGGTTGGTTTTTTGAATGGGGGCGCGCTTTGGCTTCCCCGGTCAGATCGTTGCTGCGCTTGCGATCTGATCGTCGATCGGTACGTTTTGCGCTGCGTCCAGATACTCTTCTTTGGTGATCATCATGTGGAGAACACCGTTTTTGACACCCAATTTCTGAAAGCCTGCTTTGCGATGGGTCTGCCAGGCGGCGATCTCGTTCCGGGCGACTTCGAAGTCGTTATGGATCCTGGAGATCCCGCAGACACGGAACGCGTGATCCAGCATCAGCTTCAGCGCGGGAACGGCGTAACCCTTCCCCCGGAAGGGGGCATAGATCACGATGCCCATATCCCACCAATCCTTTTCGGGTGTATAATGAAAATTTACATCACCGATCCATGCGCCGTCGGAGCTGCGTTTGATATAAGCATAGAAACGCTCCGGCTCCTTTCCGATCCATTGATCGTACCAAGCGGCAAGAGACTCGTCCGGGCAGTCGATGCAGCCGGTGTCCCGATGGTATCCCGCATAATCAACATCCCAGCCTGCGTTATAGGACATGGTTTCCGGGTCGGAAGTCATCTTTTGATAAAACCATAGATCTTCCGGTTTGGGGATGTACAGTTCCAGTTTTTCCACATTGTTCACTCCTTGTTTTTCGTCCTGGCATGTTTGGCCTGCCGTCATTGGGCGCGGGGCCGATGCGGGCTTTCCGTCTGCCAGCCCCGGCAGAAGGACAGGGCGGTATCGATGCTGCCGATGCGGTAGCCGGCGGCGGCGTGGATGATGTGGCGGGGGCAGTCGCAGAGGAGCAGGAGCGGGAGGCTGTCGGGGTCGACGTAGGCGCTTCGCGCTGCAGGTTCGGCAGAGTCGGCGGTCAGCCAGACCTCCGCCTCCGGGAAGGCGGCGAGCACGGCGCGCAGCTTTTCGTTCTGCAGCATCTGCCTTGTGCGCAGGAGCAGCACCAGCCGCAGGGCGCGGATGCGGCTGCGGCTCGCCAGCAGCTCGTTCAGAAGATGCTCCGTCGGTTCGCTGCCCGCGTCCAGCCAGAGAAGCAGCGACGGGCTCTTCGTCAGCTCCGCGGCGGACGCCCTGCGTCCGTCAGGCGCTTCGGCCTGAAAATCGGCCAGCGTGAAATCCACAGTCAGCTCGGAGAACGCGACGGACTGCCTCTGCAGGCGGACAGGGGCCATCTGTCCCGCGTCCAGTCGAAGCTCGAGGCGCGACATGCGCAGGTCGCCGTTTGGCAGACGGCTGCTCGTCAAAATGCGGTAGAGGCCCGGGCAGAGCGGGACCGTCAGGCAGTCGCCCTGCCACGTAAGCCCGGACAGCTCCAGCGGCTGCCAGCCATCGGGAGCGAGTACGGACAGGCCAAAATCCGCGTCCGTCTGCCATGCTTCGCCGGGCTGTTTTTCCAGGCGCAGCGCCGCGCTGACCGTCCGCCCCTCCTCTGGAGAAAGATAGCTTTCGCCGGGACGATATTCCGCCGCGCCGCTGTGCGGGTCCAGCCGCGCCGCCACGCCAAGCGCCCGGCAGGCAGCGACGAACAGCAGCCGCTGCGCGCGCAGATCTGCGCAGCGCAGGCGCACCGCGCCGGCAGGCAGCGTTATCAGCTGCCGGTATTCCACTTCCGGCACGTACTGGATATTTTCCCGGATCCACTGCCAGAGCCGCGCCGGTTCCCTGCGGAATTCCTGTTTCTGCGCCTGCGAAAACGCGTTCAGCAGCGCCGCGCGGCAGCGGGCCAGCGGCTCCGTGCCGATGCGCGGGCAGAGGATCTCGCGCAGTGCGCGCACGTCCTGCGGCAGATCGTCCGCGGCAAGCGCCAGTGCTTCGTGCAGCACCTCGGGGCAGACGTCGCGCAGGTCTTTTTCGGAGAGCGTCTGCAAAAGCGCAAGCTTCTGCGCCGGGCCAAACGCGGGCTCCGCCAGAAACTCTGCCAGCGCATCAAAATTCCCGCAGGCCGCACGCAAAATGGCTTCGACCTCCGGGCCATAGCCAAACTGCGCGCGCAGCGCCTGCACGCGGGCCGGGTCATACGCCGCTTCCATCCGGAGGCGGCGTTTTTCATTCGCTAATGCCAGCTGCTCTGCGGCGCGCGCTTTTCCTGCCGGGTCGAGCGGCTTCCGCGCGGGCAGCTGCGCCTTCGGCGCGTGGATCGTGAACGCTTCCCAGCGGCCGGACGGCGCTTCTGGCTGCGCGAGCGTCAGCTCGAGCGTCTGCTGCGCGGCCGGGCAGAGCGCTTCGCAGGTCCATCCGCTCTTCCGCGCCTGCAGGGCGAGATCGCCATAGCCGCAGACAAGCTGCGCCGCGCCGCGGCTGTCCGTCCGGATCACTGCCGTGGGAAATATCTGCGACGCGTTGACGATGCCGAACGTCACCTCTGCCCCGGCAGCCGGGCTGCCGTCCGGCTCGCGCACGAGCACGCGCAGCGACCGCACGGGCGCGTAGCGCACCGTCTGGTTCAAAAACGTCACCGCGCCGTCTTCGGAGATGACCGCGTCGTCCGGCGCGGGTCTGCCGAACAGGCGGCTGTGCACCAGAATCGCGCGGCTGGCCGCGCCGGTAAACCAGCCGCGGTCCAGCTCCGGCTCCGGCTCGCAGGCGCCGAGATAGTGCCATGCACCGCCGCAGAAGGCCTCGACCCAGGCGTGGTTGTCGTCGCAGTGCGCCCAGCGGGGCGTGTACACCTGCCGCGCCGGGATCCCGACTGCGCGCAGGGCGTTGACTGCGAACGCCGATTCCTCGCCGCAGCGCCCGAAGCCGGAGCGCTGCGCGCCCAGCGCGCTGATGGTCCGCGCGTCGGTCGCGCGGTAGCAGACCTGCTCCGCATTCCAGAGGTTGACGGCAAGGATGGCCTCACGCGCGGAACGACCGCGGATGCGTTCTTCCAGCTGCGCGTAGAAAGCGCCCCGGCAGTCGCAGAGCTCCTCCTCGTTCACGCGCGGGTGGAGCACGTAATTGAGAAACAGCTGCTCGGGAAGCGCCCGGACTTCCGGAGACTGCTCCCGCAAAAACAGCGCGTGCGCCGCGCAGGCGCTGAAGAGAGAAAAATCATAATTCGCCCAGTCGCTGAGGGGGCTGGCCGCGTAGCACCAGCTTGTCAGAAGCGCCTGATCCGGCGGGAGCGCGGCGAGCTTCCGTTCGAGCGTCTCCTGCGCCTCGCGGCCCGCCGCCGCGTATCGCTGCGCCAGCCGGGTCTGCATCCACTGCAGCTCTGCGTCTGACAGTCTCATGCGCCCGCCCCTGCAAAGCTGTGGACGATCTTGGCGCAGGCGCGGAATTCGTCCTCGTCGGTCTGCCAGATCTCGTACTCGGACAAGGACGGCAGGCCCATCGCCACGGTCTGCTTGCGGTAGCGCATGCCGCTGTCGAGCGCGCCTTTGCGCCCGGTCGTGTGGAAGACGGTGATACCCGCGCGGTCGTGGATCTCCTGGATATTCCACCGCTTGACCCCGCAGCCCGCCATGATATCGATCCGCCCGGCCGCTGTTTCCTGAAGCTGGCGCAGAAGCTCCACGCCGGTCAGCGCGTCCTTCTGCTGCCCGGACGTGAGGATCGTTCTGCAGCCGAGCCGGATGGCATCCTCCATCGTCCGGATGGGGTCACGCGTCATGTCGAACGCACGGTGGAGCGTCACGTCCAGCCCGCCCGCGCAGTCCATCATCCGGCGCATGCTTTCCAGATCCAGATCGCCGTCCGGCGTCAGCGCGCCGATCACGACGCCGTTCGCACCGAGGTCCCGGTACATCCGGATCTCCTCGCACATCTGCTCCAGTTCTTCCTTGCTGTAAAGAAAATCGCCGAAGCGCGGGCGGATCAGGACGTTGGTCTTGACCGGGATATCGCGCTGCACCTGCCGGAACAGCGCGGTCGACGGCGTCGTCCCGCCGATGACGAGATGCGCGCACAGCTCCAGCCGGTCCGCACCGCCAAGCCACGCCGCCCGGCAGGAGGCGTAAGAGTCTGCACAAGCTTCGATCAGGGGTGTATGCATGCCGGTTCCTCCTTCGTTTCAAAAAGCACCTGGGAAAGATGATAGAGCGTACTGACGGCAGTCCCGGTCGCGCCGGGGACCTGATGCTGCCAGACGATGCCGGTATTGTCGGCCGTCCCGGCGATGTCCAGATGCAGCCAGGGCCGTTTGGCCGTGAATTTTTTCAGGAACAGCCCGGCCGTGATCGCGCCGCAGCCGTCCTTGCTGGTGTTGCGGACATCCGCATAGTCGCTCTCAATGAGTTTTTCATATTCCGCATCGTCCGGCATGCGCCAGAATTTTTCGCCGGAGCGCGCAGCCGCGCGCGTAAGGCAGTCGTAAAAGCCGTCGTCGCTGGCCATCACGCCGGTCGTCACAAAGCCGAGCATCGACCAGATCGCGCCGGTCAGCGTTGCGATGTCCACCAGATGCGTGCAGCCCTCCTTCTCCGCGGCCCACGCGAGGGCATCGGCCAGGATCAGCCGCCCCTCGGCATCGGCGTTCAGGATCTCGATCGTCTGGCCGGAGAAGCTGGTGATGACGTCACCGGGCAGCATGCTCGCGTCTGAAATGCGGTTTTCGCAGATCGGGACAACCGCCGTCACGTTGACGGCCGCACCGTTCGCCGCCAGCGCGCGCACCGCGGCGGCGGCCGCGGCGCCGCCCGCCATATCGCCCTTGATCCCGGCCATGGATGCGGCCGGTTTCAGGCTGTAGCCGCCGGAGTCGGCCGTCACGCCCTTGCCGACCAGCCCGAGTCTCCGGCTGTTCTCCGGCGCGCCGGTATAGCGCAGGACGGCCATCCTCGGCGCGTGGGCGCTGCTGTCGCCGACGGTCAGAAGCGCGCGCAGGCCCAGCTGCTCCAGCGCGGGCCGGTCATAGATCTCCGCTTCGACCGGCAGGCCGGCGGCCATCTCCTGCAGCTGCTGCGCAAGCGCCTCCGGCCGGAGCAGGTTTGACGGCCGGTTGACCAGATTGCGCGTCTGCAGGATCGACCGTGCGAGCTCCCGCGCTTTATTCAGCTGCGTTTCGTCCGCGCCGGGAAAGCTGCATGCCAGCTCCGGCTCCCAGCGGCCGCTCAGCGCGAATTTTTTCTGATACGCGCCGCCATATACGCCCTCGAGCGCCGCAAAAAGGCCGTTCTGGCCAAGCTCCGCCACGGGGCCAGGATCAAAGGCGCAGGCCGTGCATTCCAGCTCCAGTGCCGTCTTGACCGCCTTGCCGTAGAGCTCCTTGCAGGAAAGGATATCCCGCTGGCCGCCCCGACCGACGCGGATGGTATAGCCGCCGTCCGCGCGGGGGAAATATCTTGTTTTCAGATAGGCGTCGTCCGTAAAGACGACATTTGCCTGTACTTGCGTTTCCATCATCCAAAGGTCCCTTCTCCGGCGCTGCCGGGCTTGATTTGATTTTATTGATATTCGATCTCCAGCACGGTATCGATCGGGTCGGGCAGCGGATAGGTGTACTGCGGGACCGTCCCGAACGAGACAAAGGCGAGATTTTCATACGCGCTCGTGACCCAGCTCTCGCCGCGCACCACCTCGCCGCCGTCAGCGAGACGGCGCACCGCGCCGATGTGTGCCGGCACAAGCCCGGTCAGCGGCAGCGGGCCGAGCGGCGCTTCGAGCACATGCGCGTAGAGCTTCCCCGCGCGCCTGGTGTACCAGCCCCAGTCCGGCTTTGGAAGCTCCGCGCTGCCGCAGCCGTAGATGCTCTCGCCGTTCAGCGCCATCCACGCGCCGATCTCGTCAAGCAGGCGGCAGCTTTGCGCGGGGAAACGTCCGGTCGCGTCCGGGCCGACGTTCAGGATCAGATTGCCGCCCTTGCTGACGCACTCGACGAGCTTGCGGATGAGCATGGACGCGGGCTTGTAATTCATGTCATAGGGCACATAGCCCCAGTTGTTGTTCATCGTCGCGCACAGCTCCCACGGCACGCGCTCGCCGCAGACATTGCGGATGCCCTCCGGCGGCAGAAGCTGCTCGGGGCTGACGAAATCGCCGCTGTAATAAGCCGGGTGCTCCGTGACGAGGCTTCCGAAGCCCTCGCCGCTGGCCTCGAGCCGGTTGTCCACGATGACGTCCGGCTGGTGGCTGCGCACCATCTGCATGAGCCTGGTCGCCTTCCACGCCTCGCCGCGCAGCTCGCCATAGGCAAAATCGAACCACAGGATGTCGATCTTTCCGTAATTTGTGACCAGCTCCTCGACCTGCCCGTGCATGTAGGCAAGATAGCGGTCAAAGTCGATCTGTTCCTCCCGATAGGCAGGGTTGCCGCGCATCGGATGGTTCGGGTCGTTGTATTTCGGGAAGTCCGGGTGGTGCCAGTCGATCAGGGAATAATACAGGCCCACGCGCAGCCCCTCGGCGCGCACCGCGTCCACAAACTCCCGCACGAGATCGCGGCCGCAGGGCGCGTTCGTGCTCTTGTAGTCTGTCAGCTTGGAATCGAACAGGCAGAAGCCGTCGTGATGCTTCGCCGTCAGCACGACATACTGCATCCCGGCGCGTTTAGCCCGCCTCGCCCAGTCTCTGGGGTCATAAGCCTTCGCGGTAAATTCCTGCATGTAACGCTCGTATTCCTTCGCAGGCATCCGCGCGCCGCTCATGTACCATTCGCCGCGCCCGGGGATCGCGTAGAGCCCCCAGTGCAGGAACATCCCGAACCGCGCCTCCTGAAACCACTGTACCCGCTTTTCTCTTTCCGTCATCGCACTTCCCTTTCCCGCCCCCTCAGGCGCGTGCCTTTTCTGTTATCATACCAGCAGCACTGTATAAAAAGCAAGTGGAGGCATGGATCTTTCCGTTTCCCGTCTGCAGGTGGTGCAGTGTGGGTCTGCGGGGCTGCGTGCTGAGGCGGGGCGGGTTCTCCGCACAGATTTCTTGACATATGAGCGACTTATTTTATAATGTAGGGAGTTGGATCTGGTTGGGGCTGTGGAGGAGGAGTTTTTATGGGCGACAATTATTTTCTGTTGACGAATCTGCTGTCGGAGGATGAGCGGAAGGTGATCACCAGCATCACGGCGCACATCGAGCGCGGCGAGAAGCGCGTGGGCATCCAGCAGATCGCTGCGGAGAACTATCTGTCCACGGCGAGCATCGTGAAGATGTGCAAGCGGCTGGGCTTCGACGGCTACAGCGAGCTCTATTACCATCTCAGCCGCCAGCTCGCCGCCTCCGAAAAGCCGACGGAGGAGACGCTCCGGCGCCTGATCGACAACTATTCCGCGGACCTCATCAGCCGCTTTTGCGCGCTGCTGCACGAGCGCAGGCGCGGGAAGATCTTTACGACCGGCGAGGGCTTTTCCAACATCGTCGGGGCCTATATCGTCCAGCGCATGTCGATCTGCGGCTTTATGGCCTTCAGCAACGTGCATTTTTACGACTACATGATCTTTCAGGAGGCGCATCAGAGCGCGGACGCGGACGAGAGCGCAATTATGTTCGCCGTCAGCCAGAGCGGTGAGACCGAGCCGGTCCTCAACGACGTGCGCCACGCCAGGCAGCACGGACAGAAGATCATCTCCTTTACGCGCCGGAGCGACTCGACGCTCGCGCAGCTTTCCGACCTTGTCTTCGTCGTCGACGGCGCGAAGCAGACGCTGGCGGGCAGTCTGCCGAATCTGTTTTTCGGGCATATCATTTTGATCTTCGAGGAGCTGATGGCCCGGTTTTTCTCCCCGGCGCCGGACGCGCAATAAATACTTTTTTTACGCAAGCGGAAAATTTTTTCTCCGTCGGATGTGCTATAATCAAAATGCGGCAGAAAGGGATTTTTTCCGCCGCGGGAAACCGGCTCCGGCGCTTTCTGCAACGGAGCACCATGAAACAGATCGATAGATATGATGGAGGAACGATCAATGAAAAAAAGTCTTGCACTTTTGCTTGCGCTCGTCATGCTGATCGGCGTTCTGGCCGGCTGCAGCGCAAACACCGACACGACGACCACCGACAGCACCACCGCTGCCGAGACCGCAGAACCCGCGGATACTTCCGCTGAAACAGACACCACCGCCGCCGCCGAGACCGAAGAGACTGCGGAACCGGCTGCGAAGACCATCGAAACGCTGAAGGTCGCCTTTGTTCCCTCCCGCGAGCCGCAGGAGATCATCACCGCGACCGAGCCGCTCAAGCAGCTGCTCAAGGACGAGCTGGCCAAGGAAGGCTATGACGTCGGCGAAGTTGAGATCACCGTCGGCACCACCTATGAGGCGGTCGGCGAAGGTCTGGAAGCCGGCACTATCGACGTCGGCCTGATCCCCGGCGGTACCTATGTCCTGTATGACGACGGCGCAGAGGTCATCCTGACCGCGACCCGCGACGGCCTGAGCAAGGACTCCGACAACGCCAAGGACTGGAACGACGGCCAGCCCACCGAGGCTTCCGACAAGCAGGCGGTCTCCTACCGCGCACTGTTCATCGCCGGCCCGTCCGACAAGGGCCAGGAGCTGGCCGCCAAGGTCAACGCCGGTGAAGAGCTGACCTGGGACGATCTCAACAGCGCCAACTGGAGCGTCATGGGCACGTCCTCCCCTGCCGGCTACATCTATCCGGCCCTGTGGCTGCAGGACCGCTACGGCAAGGGCATCTCGGATCTGAGCAGCGCCGTGCAGTCTGATTCCTACGCCAGCGCATTCGCCCGCCTCGCTTCCGGCCAGGTCGACGTCCTCGTGACCTACGCTGACGCCCGCCGCGACTATGCTGAGCGCTGGAACACCGAGTTCGGCCGCGAAGGCTCCATCTGGGAAGAGACCAATGTCATCGGCGTCACCGCCCCGATCTACAACGACACCATCTCTGTCAGCAAGAACTCTGAGATCATGGACGCCGATTTGATCGCAGCTCTGCAGGATGCGTTCATTAACATCGGCAACACCGAAGAAGGCAAGCAGGTCATCGCCATCTACAGCCACAACGGCTACCAGAAGGCACAGGCCTCCGACTATGACAACGAGCGCGCCGCGCAGAAGCTCATTCAGGAGCTGACCGCCGCGAACTAAGCCAGAACTTTCCCAAACGCGGGGAGGATACGCACAGGCAAGAACCTTCCGCTGTGCCGTCCTCCCCGCGTTTCATATCAGGAAGAAGAGGAAACCGTATGATCGTATTTGACCATGTATCCAAGGTATATCCCAACGGCACCGTGGGCCTTGACGATGTAAACCTGACCATTGGGGACGGCGAATTCGTCGCCATCATCGGCCGCTCCGGCGCGGGTAAGTCCACGCTGCTGCGGGCGGTGAACCGTATGCACCGGATCACCGCCGGCACGCTGACAGTGAACGGCACGGACGTGAGCACCCTGTCCGGCAAGGCTCTGCGGCAGTTCCGCCGGGGCATCGGCATGGTGTTCCAGTCGTTTAATCTGGTCACCCGCACCACCGTGATCAAGAATGTGCTCTCCGCCTGCGTGCCGGATATGCCCTTCTGGCGTGTGCTGCTGGGCGCGTTCCGCAAAGAGGACAAGCTCAAGGCGCTGGAATCGCTGGACAAGGTGGGCATTTTGGACAAGGCGTATATGCGCGCCGACCAGCTCTCCGGCGGCCAGCAGCAGCGCGTGGCGCTGGCGCGGACGCTGACCCAGAGCCCCCACATCATTCTGGCGGACGAGCCGGTCGCCGCCCTCGACCCCGTGACCGCCAAGCAGGTGATGCAGGACTTCGTTCACATCAATCAGGAGTTGGGCATCTCCATTCTGCTGAACATCCACCATGTGGAGCTGGCGCTGGAATACGCCGACCGGATCATCGGCATCCGCGCCGGTAAGATCGTCTACGACGGCCCCTCCGCAAGGGTCGATCAGGCGGTGCTCGACGCCATCTACGGGGAGCAGGGCGGCGCGGAGGAGTGCGTATGAGCCTCTACGACCGCATTTTCAAGCCTCACGTCTATACGCTGGCGGACGGTACGACGGTGGAGGAAAAGCGCAGCCGCGCGCCGCTGATCTTACTTGTGCTGATCGCGCTGACCGTCCTTTCCGTCCGCATCACGGGCTTTGACCTTGCTGTGCTGGTGAAAAAGGGCAGCAAGTTCTTCGACATCCTCAAGGCGATGTTCCCGCCGAACACCGCCTACCTCGGCAAGATCTGGCAGCCGCTGTGGGACACCATCAAAATGTCCTTCCTCGGCTCCTTCGTGGGCGCGGTGCTGGCCATCCCCTTCGCTATTGCCGCCGCCAGCAACATCGTCACCAACCGCGTGGTGGTGTTCATCGTCCGGCTGTTTCTCAGCCTTGTGCGGACACTGCCCACGCTGGTGTGCGCCCTGATCGCCACCTACATCTTCGGCCTGGGCACCATGGCGGGCACCTGCGCCATCGCGGTGTTTACCTTCGCCTATGTGGGCAAGCAGCTCTTCGAGATCATCGAGACGGTGGATATGGGACCCTATGAGGCCATGGAGGCGCTGGGCGCCACCCGTCTGCAAGCTTTTACCACCGCGGTGTTTCCGCAGGTGCTGCCCACCTATCTGTCTGTGTCCCTGTTCTGTCTGGAGGGCAACGTGCGTTACGCCTCCATTCTGGGCTATGTGGGCGCGGGCGGTCTGGGCCTTATCATGAATGAAAAGATCGGCTGGCGTGAGTATGACAGCCTTGGCATGATCCTGATCGTCCTGTTTGTGGCCGTTATGGTCATCGAGGGTATCAGCCACGGCCTGCGCAAGCGTTTGACGTAAGGAGGCAGTATGGAACAGAAAATTCAAAAAGCCTACGCCTCTGCGCCGAAAACGTGGTTGTGGCAGCTGCTGGCCGCTTTTATCATCGCCTGTCTGCTGGCATGGTCTGGCACAGCGGTGCGGGTCAGTACCCCCACCAGTAACGGCCTTGAGGTGGCAAAAAACATCATCTCCGGCATTTTCCACCCCTCCGGCAAGCTGCTGTTCACGCTGGGCACCAATGGCGTGCCCTATCTGCTGCTGGAGACGTTCTGCATCGCCTTTCTGGGCACCATCGTGGGCGCGGTGATCTCGCTGCCGCTGTCCTTTCTCTCCGCCAGTAATCTGGTGCCCCGGCCCATCGCCCTGATCGGCCGAGTGGTCATCGCCGCCATCCGCACCATCCCCGCCTTTGTCTATGGTCTGATGTTCATCCGCGTCACCGGCCCCGGCCCCTTCGCGGGACTTCTCACCATGTCGCTGTGCTCCATCGGCATGGTGTCCAAGATGTTCATTGAAAGCATTGAGGATCTGGACAAGCGTATTCTGGAATCGTTGGACGCGGCGGGGTGCACTACTTTTCAGAAGATCCGCTACGGCATTCTGCCGCAGCTGACGGCGGACTTCACCTCCACCATCATCTACCGCTTCGACATGAACCTGCGTGACGCCACGGTGCTGGGTCTGGTGGGCGCTGGCGGTATCGGCGCGCCGCTGATCTTTGCCATGAGCTCCTATCGCTGGAACGAGGTGGGCGCGATCCTGCTGGGATTGATCGTGCTGGTGCTGATCATCGAGTGGATCTCCTCCCGGATCCGCGTTAAGCTGGCACGGGGGTGAAGCTGTGGAGACGAAAAACTTTACGATCTATTTTACCTCCGACCTGCACGGTTATATCTACCCCACCGACTATCGCAGCCGTGAGGAGCGGGACATCGGCCTGTTCAAATGCGCCAGCCAATTCCGTAAGGACGGCAATACGCTGATCATCGACGGCGGCGATATTCTGCAAGGCTCCCCTCTGGGCGCTTACTGTCACGACACGCTGGGGGACGCCAGCCGGTTTGCCGAGATGATGAACCGCTGCGGCTATGACTATGTAACGCTGGGCAACCACGATTTCAACTACGGCATGGCGTATCTGGACAGCTATCTCAATGCCCTCCATGCCCGCTGCGTCTGTGAAAACGTCCGCTGGGACGGCGCGGGAGTGCGCTTTCCCGCCCGCATCCACACGCTGGAAAACGGGTTGCGGATCGGCATCGTGGGCATTGTCACCGACTATGTGAACATCTGGGAGCGGCCGGAGCACCTGTCCGGCGTCACCGTCAACGATCCCATTCCCGCCGCCCGTGCGGCACTGGAGACGCTGAAGGATCAGGTGGACGCGACGCTGTGCATCTATCACGGTGGCTTTGAGCGGGATCTGGCCACTGGCCGCGTACTGTCCTCCACCCATGAAAACGTGGCCTACCGGCTGTGTCAGGAGCTGGACTTCGATATTCTGCTGACGGGGCACCAGCATATGACCGTTCACGGTCAGACGGTATGCGGCACCTTCGTGGTGCAGCCCACAGACCGGGGCCAGGAGTTCCTGCGCATTGACGCCGCCGTATCCGGCAAGGAAAAACGCTTCACAAGCGAGACCGTCCATGCAGGCGGCGTCTGCCGCCGGGAATGGCTGGCAGAGTTCGCTGAAATGGAGCACGGCGCACAGGGTTGGCTGGATCAGGTGGTGGGCCATCTGCCCCGCCCGCTGCTGCCGGATACACCGCTGCGCATGGCGGCCGAGGGCAGTGGTCTTCCCGACCTGTTCAATGCGGTGCAGCTCTGGGCCAGCGGTGCGCAGCTGTCCGCCGCCAGCCTTGCCAACGATGTGGCGGGGCTGCCGCAGGTGGTGCGGCGGCGCGATCTGCTGGTGGCCTACCCCTATACCAACACGCTGTCAGTGCTGGAGATCACAGGCGCGGTTCTGCGGCAGGCCATGGAGCGCAGCGCGGAGTACTTTACCCAAAACGATGACGGCACCCTACGGGTCTCAGACTGCTTCCTGGAGCCGAAGGTGGAGCACTACAACTACGACTATTACATGGGGGTGTCCTATACCTATGATATCTCCCGCCCGGCGGGACAGCGGGTCACCGCGATGACCGTTGACAGAAAACCGGTGGCGGACAATGATGTGTTCACCATCTGCCTGAACAGCTATCGGGCCAGCGGCACCGGCGGGTATGACTGCTATACAGGCTGCCCTGTGGTGCGGGAGATCGGCACAGAGATGTCCGACCTGATTCTGGACTACTTTAAGCAGTACGGCGATGATATCCCGGATCTCCGCGGAGATTTTCAGGTTCTGCCCGCTGTTAAGGAATGAGTCCCACGATTTGACGTTTATGAACGTGCCTCCCCCGCTGGGCTTGCTTTTTCGCGGCGGGTGTGGTATGCTGGGAAAAGTCCGGGTGGCGGCGAACTCGCCGCCGCCCGTGCTGGGTCAAAACGTCGGGTCGTGCCTTGTCACTGGGGACCCGGCGTTTTACTTGTTCAGCCGCTCGAGGAGCTTTTCGCAAAACTCCTGGATAATCTCGCACTCATAAGCGAGTAACAAGAGCCGGAGCCGTTCGGCTTCCTGCGCCTGCTGTACAAGTATTTCGCCCATGTTCGGCGTAGTCATGCTGCATATTAAAAGCCAGAAGCATCAGGGGCCTTTTTTCATCGCTAAAGGGCTGACTCACGCAATCTCTTCTGCCAACGCAAAAAAATACCGCAGGGCTTTTGCCCTGCGGTATCTTTTTACTTCTGTTCATATTGCTGTTTGTATTCCGCCGCTTCCTCCCGGTACATGGCGGCGCTGGCGCGATTGGCGGCGATTTCCTCCGCCGTGACAGCCCGCCGTACCTTGGCAGGCATTCCCACCACCAGCGAGCCATCGGGGATCACGGCGTTCTGGGGCACCAGCGCTCCCGCGCCGATAATGCAGTTGCTGCCCACCACGGCGCCGTTCAGAACGATAGCGCCCATGCCCACCAGCGTATTGTCGCCCACGGTGCAGCTGTGGAGAATGGCGCTGTGGCCCACGGTGCAGCCGTCGCCCACATGCAGCGGCATGCCCCGCTCGATATGCAGCACGCAGTTATCCTGAATGTTGGTGCCCCGGCCAATGACGATCTCATCCAGCTCGGAGCGGATCACCGCGCCGAAGAACACGCTGCTCTCCGCGCCGATGCGGACATTGCCCACCACCGTGGCGGTAGGGGCGACGAAAACGGACTCGTGAATTTCCGGTATTTTCATGGTGCATTCTCCTGTTACAATATATTTGCCTCGGAAGAG
>ERZ825896.2336-NODE-2336-length-18459-cov-5.129211_pt1 | contig 18459 bp, 16 predicted proteins | sample MGYA00519858_ERZ825896 | MGnify/ENA primary metagenome ERZ825896 (study PRJEB31778, sample SAMEA3449214) | human gut metagenome | biome: human gut; feature: human-associated habitat; material: faeces | place: United Kingdom | collected 2010/2012 ...
AGGTCTATTCTGCAGATTACATTATTTCAGCATATGTTCATGGTGTTGAAATAAGTGAACTTAGAGAAATCTCCAAAGATATTTTAAAAGGTATAGATCTTTGTTATGACAGTTTGAATATGGAATTTTATCTCGGCAAAAAAATAGTAAAAATTATTTAAGGCGATAACTATAAGCTGTTATAGTAATATTTTATTATAACGAGTTATTTTTTTTGGGCGGATAAGTTACGTCTCGCTTTTTGAGCGTCGCGAAGCGGGGACTTAACTCGCGTAATTTATAAATCGTAATTATAAATATTGAATATTAATATCTAATATTTAATATTTAATATATTAAAGATATATTTAATTATTAAAGATGTTGTATATGATATTAGTAATAGCCATATAAATATTAAAACATCAATTGTGGGCATAAAAATAATTCTTTGACACAATATATAACAATAAAAACTATGTGTAAGCCATATAATGGTTGATTCGTTACCAATTTTAATTAGTATTTTTCTTATCTTTTCTATTAATCTATTTTTAGTATTAAAAATAATTGTTATACAAACTATAAATATAGGTGTATATATATAATCATAAAGATAACCTAATCTTCCTCTTAAATAAAAGATAATACCAAGTATTCCAAAAGAAATTATTACATACATATAATTATTACAGTATTTATTTTTAAAATAAGATAAAATATCGTATTTAGCAAACAAAATACCCATCATAAAACTTGATAATAAACTAGTAGTCAAATGTATATTATAAAAAATAAAATTCCCACTTAATAAACTTGTCCAACTATTTAATTGAATAAGAGGTATTATTTCTAAACAAATAACATTTGCTAGAATAGTTAATATCAAATTAGAAACAAAGTTAAGTTTATTCATTAATTTAATAATTAATGGAGAAAAAATAATTAAAATAATATATGGAGTAAAAAACCACCATTCTGTAACTATAGATGTTTTTAATCCAAAGAAATTTAAAAGTATATCTAATATATTAAATCTTATTCTACCAAATATTATACCAATAGGTACAATAACTAAAAATACTTTCCAAAATATTTTATATAAATTATATACCCTTTTTTTAACTACACTTTCTTCTTTATTGTTCTTCATAGATATATATGATGAATAACCTGCTAAAAAGATAAAGATAGTTACACATATTTTACCAAAACTAGCAATTAAAAAAGATATATTATGATTGTTAATAGTTGGAATTAGATTAATATAATTATTATAAATTCGCTCTGGAAATCCAAATAAATGATGATATAGCATTAACATAACTGCTATAGCCTTTACTACTTTTGTATCATCTTTTGTAAATGTCATAAAACCACCCTAATATTATTATAAATAAAAATTTAAAAAAAATATATAGTTTTATTCCATTATAAACAAAAATCAGCAAATAATTTGCTGATTTAAATACTATTCTAATCCAAGTTCTTTTAAAGTTTTACCATTTTCCATTCCATCAATATATTCTTTAGCCTTAGCAACTGTTTCTTTATCTGGAATCATAACATATAATTTTTGCATTCCAGCACTATATGTATAATCATAAGAATCTGATCCATTTAAACTATAATTTTTAATAGTCCAAGATGGCATTTTATCTAATTGATGTTTCATTAAAGTTGTAATAGTGCTTGTTTTGATGTTTGTTTCAAATGAATTTGAAAGTTCATCTAACAATGAAGAATACTTTGTAAGAATAGTTGTAGATGACGATACTTTCTTTATAATTGCCGTTATTACATCTTGCTGATTTTGAACACGATGTCTATCGCCCTCTTCGTATGTATAACGTTCTCTTGCAAAAGCAAGGGCCATCTTACCATCCATATGAACATTTCCCTTTGGTATATAAATACTTTTATTAGTCCATGGTGTAAAGCCTTTGTCAGAATACACATCTATTCCACCAATAATATCCACAACGTCAATTAAAGTAGAAAAATTAACTCTAACATAATAATCTATGTTTATGTCAAGAAAATCTTGTATTGTATTTACTGACATATTTATTCCATATATACCAGCATGTGTTAATTTATCTTTATATCCTGTTGTGTCATGTAATTGTACATAATAATCTCTTGGTATAGATGTTAATAGTATTTCATGATTTTTAGTATTAACAGTAACTAACATATTAACGTCACTCCTGCTACGTGTTGAAATATCACCATATTGATCAATTCCACTTACATATATTGTAAATGTTTCTTCCATTACATTAACATCAGAATGTTCTATCTGTTCTTCTTTAACTTTAACTTCAATAGTATCAATTACTTTAGTATCATCTTTAAAATTTGCAAGAGTCTCTTCAATAGAATCTTTATGATAAGCACTAATTATAATTGCATCTACATTTTCATCAAGTAATTCTTCAGACATCTCTAGAACTGATTTATAACTAGTACTTTCATAACTTATTTTTTTATCTAGTTCACTAATAGCCATATCATATATATCAATTTGTTCATCAAATGTACCTATTTTTTTGTCTTTTAAATCATCTATTTTGGTATATTTAGAATCTTTGTTTACAACAACATAATATGTTTCTGTAATCATCCCCTGTGACCTAATCTTATCCATAAAATGATATGTTTTATTTATATAAGAACAGCCTATCCAAAAGATTATACAAAAGAACATACCCATTAACATAATTATAACTTTAAACCAAATTCTAAATTTAGGTTTAATTAATACAATTGAAAACAATATAATAAATAAATTACTAATTAAAACTAGTGGTAAAAAATATTTGTTTGGAAGAACATTAACACCACCTACAAATATATCAAAAATAATTGATGATATAATTAGTATTAATGAAAATACTATACCAATATTTCTAATTATTTTCTTTTGTTTTTTTATTTTCTTTTTATCTACTTTAGACATTTTTACACTTCCCATCAATTATTTTAAAGCAACAACTTTATATTTCTAGTATTTCCACTTGAACACCAGTTCTTTCAAGTACATTCTTTATTAAAAATAATTCTTCTTTTGTTAATTTTTCATATTTTTTGAATGGAATTGCTAAAGAATTATATTTTTTTTCTGCCAAAGAATGTAAACTAAATATTTCTACTCTTTGAGGTTTATATTTACTTATAAAATTCTTTATTAAATCTATATTTTCATCACTTGCTGTATATTCTTTGCATAATGGTATTCTAAATACTACATTCTTTCTATTATCAAATAGTTTTTCAATATTCTCAAAATATAATTCTATATTACCATCAAGAACCTTTTTACATAAATCTTTATCTAATATTTTAACATCAACGATATAATTGTCAACATATTTTAAACATTTAACTAAATAATCTTTAGGGACAAATAAAGCTGTTTCAAATGTAATATTTATATTCTCATTATTTAATTTAATTAATAAATCTTCTAACTCATTTATTTGTAAAATTGGCTCCCCACCAGAAAAGGTAACGCCACCACCATTACTATAAAAATTTTTATCCTTTACTATTTCAGAATATAATTCATCTATAGTAATATTAAAGCCATAGTTTTTTTCAATTTCTTTATTATTTAGTTTTTCAACATATTTTTCAATGTTCTTATTGATATTTTCTGGATTAGCACACCATGGGCATCTTAATGAACATCCCTTAAGAAAAAGTGTTGTTCTAATACCATCACCATCATGTAAGCAAAAATGTTGAATATTTGTAACAATCATGCCATTTTACCTTCACTTTTTAAAGTTCTTTCTATAATTAAATTCTTATATTCTTCGGGTAAATCTTTAAAATAGGCACTGAATCCCCATACTCTAACAATTAAATTAGGAAACAAGTCAGGATTCTCTTTTGCTTTTAATAAAATATCACTTGAAATTACATTCATTTGCATCTGATAATATCCCTCTTTTATAGCAGCAAACATAAATGTTTTAAATTTATCCATATTTTTTTCCAACAAATTAGGAGATGTAATAAAATCTACTACATTACCATTGATACACCCTGAATAATTAATTTTAGATGCAAACTCTACTAAATCAATATAATCACTGTTTTCACAGGAAATATGAACATAAAAAGGTTCAAAATTTTTTCTTCCATCAAATGATGCGGAACAGTCAATTGACTCCATAATATATGATGGAGCACTCAAGCCAAATTTATATTTTCCGCCAAATTTAGTCTTTCGCCCATCTAATATATTTCTCATCATTGATATTAATTTATTAGTAAATTCTATTGGTTTTTCCTTATTCATACCATACTTTATATTATTTGACTTTAATTTATAATACATTTCATCATCAATAGAGAAATTGCTTTTTCTATTTAGTTCCATCTGTTCTAAGGTATATTCTTTCTTGACAAATACAAATTCATTTATATTTATTAAACTATTAACAACATTAGCAATAGATACACTAGTAAAACCAATATTATTATAATCCGCACCACATTGCGTAATATCCTTTTTGCATAATTGGCACTTATCAATAAAAAGTGATACATAAGGGTCATTTAAATAAATAATTTTCTCATAATTATCTACTATATCATTAATATACTTCTTTAAATATTCATTGTATACATCAAATATATCTGCAACATTCTTAAACTTAGATAAATCTTCATTATCAAGCATTTGATTAAATGGTTTCATTAATGTTATTGTTGCAACATTATTCTGAGCAATTGATTTACCAGGAATTAATGGTTCCCAGCAAGCCGAAGTTACATAATTATACGCATCATGCTTTTTAATTCCAGTTTCTATTAATTTTGAAACAACGATGTCATCATTTGAAAGCAATGGACAACCCACACCAGTTTTTATTGATTCTAAGGCACTATTCATTAATTCATCGGGCATTTTACTACTAACCCTCAAAAATGATTTTGGTTCTGGAATTTGTAATGATTTTATAACATCAATAAAAAGATAAGTCAAATCATTACAAAAATACGCTCCGTTTTCTTCTAAACCTCCTAAAATAATAATTTGCCCAGTATCCCCCATTAAAGCGCTACTCTTATATAAGAAATTATTATGTAACAATAAAATAAATTCCTTTATCAAATTATAAGCATCATCTTTTGTTATAGTTTTATTTTTTATATCATTATTATAAAAAATATCTAATATTTTATCTAATCTACCAAGGCCAACCAAACGGTGTCCAGTTTGCCACATAATTTGGTTATACCATAAAATTCTTTGCAATGCTTCTTCAAATGTGTTAACTTTTTTATTAACTATATTTTTTAAATAATTTTCTGCTTTAACATTTCCAACACTATGTGCTGCATTAATACAATTTTTTAAATTAATATTTAAAGTGTTAATTAAATTATTTTGTTGAAGAGAAAAATAATCTTTACCTTTACATTTAAAATCATTCAAAGATTTATTTAATATTATAGAATAATCAACGGTAAAATTTTCATAGATAGAATTATTTGAATACGCAACTTTTGTTTCATCAATATAATATACTAATCCATTTTTTAAAAATTTTTGATTATAATTAATTTTGGTTAGTAGTTTATTTAAATTTTCACTTTTTTTATCAGCATCATATATTCTTATCTTTGAACAATATTTAATAAATTCTTTTTTACTTTTATTATTATTCATATATTTACGATAAATTGACTTAACATATTTAGCATATTTAAATATATACATTTTTAAAAGAAATTTTTTTAATTTACTTTTCATTTATTACACATCCATTCACTAATGTTTTATCTTTTTTATTATTTGATTCAAGATTTTTCTTACAAATTCATCTTTAATTAAAAGAAGCATTATAATATACGTAATACCTCCTACAACAATTTGAATTGCTGTAGAAAGCATATTTGAAGACAAGTATTTTCCTAATATAAATACTACTATAAACATAATTATACCACTAATTAAATACTTAAGTGATATTTTAAAAATAGGAAAAATTTTAAAATTATCTTTCTTTTTCATATATACTAACTGTAATAACAATATAAGTATTTCAGAAAGTACCGATGCAATAGCAGCACCATATGCTTTAAACATCTTTATGCCAACTAAATTTAAAGAAAAATTTAAAATAGCACCTGCTATAACTGTGTATGAAAAAATATTTTGCTTTTTTACCTGTATTAAATACTGAACACCAGATACATTATTTAATCCTATTGCAAGATTTAAAGGTGCTAATATCATAATTAAATAAATAACATTATTGTAACCTTCACCAAAAAACCATGGCACAAGATTTTCTGATATTCCTATTAAGCCAAATGTAATGGCAATACCTAAAAACCATACAACATTAAATGAAGAATATAAATTTTTTTTAACTTCATTTATCTTTTTATTTGACACAGCATTGGCAATTCTTGGAGCCATAACCGTTCCAAACGCAGTAACAATTGCTAGAGCCATTTTAACAATTTTTTGCGATTGCTCATAATATCCAACTTCATTCATATCATTTAATAACAGCCCTATCATCGTTTTATCAAGAACTGTATATATTTGCATTGCTATTTGAGGAATAAACAATGAAATAGTTGGTCTTAAATGTTTTAATAAATTAATATCTTTCAATTTCACTTTTATAATATATCTTGGCAAATAAAACCATAAACTAATATTTCCAAATAAATTAGAAAGTGTATAAATAACAATATATATCCATAAATCATTACTTGTTTTTACTAATGTAAAAATTCCTACAATACCTATCAACTTTATTATAATATTTCTTATAACAGTCTTTTTAAAGTCTTCCATTCCTTGAAAAAACCAACTAATATCAAACATATTTGAAATAATTTCCAACATAAATAACTTATAAAATAACGCACTATCACCAGATCTACCAAAAATAAAGAAATAAATAAGTAATGAAATAAACATTGTTACGAATCGTAAAAGTACGATCTCAATAAATACCTTGCTTCTTTTTTCTACATTATCTTGTAAATATGCTATTTCTCTTTGACCATACATAGCAACTCCAAGCGATCCAAAAAGAACAAAATAGGTAACTATAGAATAAATATAACTATATGTACCAACACCTGATGCGCCCAATACTCTTGATAAATAAGGTGTAGTTATTAATGGAACAATCAATATAACAATCTGATAAATAATATTATATATAAAATTTTTTTTGACACTTTTCTTCATATTTTCTCCTTAAAAAATGTTATACATACAGTATAACATTTTTATACAGAGTTTTCAATTAGGGGAAATGTTATTTATAAAGAAATAATCTTACTTTACAAATTTAAATAAATTATTTTTTGATTTTCCAACTAGGATTATATATTTTGTCCACACCAAGTTTTTTATTATCGAAATCTTTTATTGATTTAAATATTAACTTTGTACATTCATGGTTATGCTTTTTTATAAAAGTTGTGTTAAACATAATGACTGATAAAGAAAAATAGTGTATAATTATAATAGCCAAACAAAAGATAAAGAAGGGAGATATCCTTAATCAGCTAGTCTATCTTTATCTTTGTTTGGCGATAATGATATCTGATTTAGACTAGCTGATTAAGGATATTTTTATGTAGTATGAAAATAGAAGAATTAATTAAAGATTTAGATCCAGTTACAATAATAGAATTTAAAAATTATCTAATTGAACACTTATCTGATATATGTGGAACAAATTTCTAAATTTAAAAATGAAGAAATGTATTGTAAAAAGTGTGAATGTAAAATACAAAAAAATGGAAAAACAAAAAATGGTATTCAAAAATATATTTGTAGTGGATGTAAAACAACATCTTCAGAAACAACAAATACAATAATTTGCCATAGTAAATTATCGTTTGATATATGGAGTAATGTAATCGACAACTTATTAAATGGTTTTAGTATAAGAAGAATAGCTGAAGAAAATAACATTTCAGTTTTAACTTCGTTTAGAATAAGACATAAAGTTTTATATGCCTTAAAAAAATTCGTTGAAAACATCACTTTATCAGGTGAAATTCAATCTGATGAAAAATATTTTTCTATTAATTTAAAAGGAACTAAATCTAATAATATGCCAAGATATTCTAAAAAAAGAACGTCAACATCTTCACCTTATAGAGGTATTAGTCATCATAAAATTTGCGTTGTTTCTAGCATTGATGAAAATGATAATCTGTTATTAAAAATTGTTGGTTTAGGAAGATGTACAACTGATATGTTAAAAGAATTCCTTGGTAAAAAATTACAAAATGCAAAATCAATAAATGCCGATAGTGCTAGTGCATATCAAGAATTTTGCAAAGAAAATAATCTTATATTAAATGCGATTCCATCTGGATGTCATAATAATGGTATATTCAACATATCAGAAATTAATGGTGTACATTCTCAACTAGAAACTTGGCTTAACAAATTTAAAGGAGTATCTACCAGACATCTACAGGAATATTTAGATTGGTTTGTTTATATATTCACAATGAAAAAAAGATTCCTATTGAATAGAATCAAAACAGAATCTTATTCTAATATTATTATTGATAATAATTATATTAAATCTAATGATATATTTAATATACAAATGCCTATTGGTTAATAACATAGTTAATATTTGATAAAATGTACTAAATATAATATTTTTTTAATACTTTTTCCTTCATTTTAATTATTTTCTTTCTAATTGTTATTTACACCTTTATATATATCAAATGCTGATTTAATTACATCATCCATATCATAATATTTATATTCAGCAAGTCTACCACCAAAAATGACATTTTCTTCTTTTTGTGCTAATTCACGATAATTATTAGCAAGTTCATTATTTTTGTCATCATTAACTGTATAGTATTTTTCCATTCCTTTTTCATAATCAGCAGGATATTCATATGTTATTACAGTTTTTGGACTAGTTGTATCGAACTCAAAATGTTTATGTTCTATCACTCTTGTATAAGCAACTTCATGTCCAGTATAATTTACCACAGCATTTCCTTGATGATTAACTTCATCTAATATTTTGGTATCAAATTTAAGAGATCTCCAATCAAGCGAACCTAATGAATAATTAAAATATTCATCAATTGGTCCAGTATAAACAATTTTTTTAGACATTTTTTTATATTCATCTATATTATTAAAAAAATTAGTATTTAATCTTACTTCTACCCCATCTAACATTTTTTCAACTAATTTTGTATATCCACCAATTGGAATCCCCTGATATTTATCATTAAAATAGTTATTATCATAAGTAAGTCTTACAGGTAATCTTTTAATAATAAATGCTGGAAGATTTGTACAAGATCTATTCCATTGTTTTTCTGTATAACCCTTAACTAGTTTTTCATAAATAGTTCTACCAACTAAACCAATTGCTTGTTCCTCAAGATTTTGTGGTTCTTTTCCTTCCATTTCCTTTTTTTCTTCTTCAATATGTCTCATTGCATCTTTTGGAGTAAATACATCATTCCATATTTTACTAAATGTATTCATATTAAATGGCATATTATAAATTTCATTATTAATTCTTGCAATAGGAGAATTAGTATATCTATTAAATTCTACAAATGAATTTACATAATCCCAAACATCTTTGTAATTTGTATGAAATATATGAGCTCCATATTTATGAACATTTATTTCTTCTATTTTTTCAGTATAAATGTTGCCTGCGATATGATTTCTTTTTTCAATAACAAGAACTTTTTTTCCATCTTTTTTTGCTAAACTAGCGAATGTTGACCCAAATAATCCAGAACCAACTATTAAATAATCATACATATTTTACCTCCAAGTTTTTACTAATAAATTATTAATATTTTATCATTTATTTCTTTTCTTATATTTTTTTATCAAAAAATTAAAAGTAAATTTTTTTGTAATATCATTTATTAAAAACAAGAAAATAAATTTATTATATATCTTCTTCATTGGAAAATATTTTAAAATTTTATTTTTTGTTTTTTTAAACACATCTAATAAATTATATATTTCTTCCTTAACCAATTTATAATCGTCGTTATCTAATTTCGAAGCCATTGTCATTATAACAATTTTATAATGACAAAACATTTTATAATATATATATTTTCCATTATTTGGATTTTTATTTAGTTGTTCTAGCGTTGATTTAAATACTGTTAAAATATTATTAACTGCCTTTAAACTAACATCAGTTGCTGTATTTCCAACTCTATCTATCAAATAATATGAAAGAGGTTTCTCTAAATACATCCCACTTTTGATATTATCACAATATAAAATATATAAAAGAAAATCGGTATAGCTAACCTTTTTAGGGAAAATTATATATTTTGCTAATTCAGTTTTAAATAATTTTGAATGTGGAGATACTAATAAATTACATAAAATTGAAGCTTCATCATTTTCATATACTTTATTTGGAATAATCTTCATATCAGGTGTGACACTATAAGAATATTTTTGTTCTTCATTATCACTAAAAACTAAATATTTATCTCCAACAACTAAATCAACATTATTTTTTTCTGCAGCATTATATAATACTTCTACAGCATCTTCACTTAACCAATCATCAGGATCACAAATTAAAAAATATTTACTTTTAATTAAACATATAGCAAGTTCAAGGGCTGATCCATAGCCTCCATTTTCTTTTTCTATACATTTAATACGACTATCTTTTTTACAAAATTCATTTACAATATCAATAGATTTATCTGGAGAACCATCAATAATTGCATATATTTCTATTTCTTTAAAAGTTTGTTTTATTAAACTATTTAAACATTTGGCAACATATTTTTCAACATTATATATTGGAACAATAATTGTAACTTTTGTATTCATCATTATACTCCTTAATTATATTTAATTAAATTAGCAATAGTTTTTTTCAAATTATAATAAACTTTAAAATAAATTAAAGATATATAATTTGCCTTTTTAATAATACTTTTTTTATAAAATTTTGTACTATTATATTTTTTATTAAATTGATTAAAATATATAATATTTTCATTTTTCTTAATATCATTTATTTTTTTCTTTATATCTCTTAACTTTATATTTTTTAAAAATAATAATCTTCTTAGCACAGTAGTTAATTCTAGTGACACATTGTAATAACACTCATTTAAATGTTTAGGGCAATCTAATTGACACATTCTAAAACGATTAACATGAATATTTATTGCATCATCAATACATTTTTCAACGTTTTCAACTGTCTCTTTATTGGTAGTACTATCTTCATTTCTAAAATAATTATACAATATTTTTTTTGAAAAGAAGACATTATCAACATGATGCATTAATCTAATATTAAATTCCAAATCTTCTCCATATTTATAAATTTTATTAAAATATATATTGTTATTTATCAAAATTTTTCTCTTAATTAATTGATTAACTGATGTATTTAATAATGAGGTAGTATATAAAATTTTATAATTTTCACTATTTTTTTTATAATTATTAATTACAGTATTTTCTTTAAAATGATTTCCTATTATCTTCTTAGATTTTGTAGAAATATAATATCCAAATCTTATCAAATCATAATCTTTATCATAAATAGAATCAAAAAAATCTAAAATATTTTCTTCATAATAATCATCAGAATCTAAAAAACAAATATACTTTCCCCTAGCATTTTTTATACCAATATTTCTTGTATAACTTACCCCAAGATTTTTTTGATCTATCAATATTACATTTTCTATATTAGCATTCTTTACTATTTCATAACTATTATCTGTTGAACCATCATTTATAATTAAATATTCTATATCATTTCTATTATTATTTTTAAAAAAAGTAAGATTTTTTTTCAAAAACTTTTCAGCATTAAACATTGGCATTATAATTGTATATCTAATCATTTACACCAGCTCCTTTACCTAAAAAAGGAATAAACCAACAAAAAGCAAATATAAAATATAAACCTGCAAAATCCATTGTATCAAATATTGAAGTAATCATTATTGCAACCATACTTATAAATAATAGTTTTGATACCTGATTAATATAATTAATTTTTAATTTTCTTAAACATTCAAATATTAAAAATAAATAGATTAAAAGGCAAAATACACCACCTCTATATAAAATAGCCAAAAAAGAATTATGAGGGTGTTGTACTTTACACCAACTTAAATAATGGGGTGCAGTAGTTTCAAAGAAAAACATTTTATCATTTTCTAAACTTTTCATTCCAGTACCTAATAAAAAATTGTTTTTAATGCTTTCTATAGTGCCCTGCCACAAAAAAGTTCTTCCACTTAAGGTTATATCTCTGCCAAATATGCTTAAAATTCTAGAAAAATATTTACTTACATTAAACACACAAAGTGATATATTAGCTAAAATGATACTAAAAAATGTTATATTATTATATTTTTGAAAATTAATTTTTTGTATTCCAACAAGGAAAAACAATAACATTACTAACATAGATGACACTGAAAACCTATATAATAGAACTATCTCAATCAGAGAAAGAATAATATAAAATCTTTTAGAAAACTTATTATTTTCAATATAAGAAACAATTCCTTCAGATACTATCCAAGGTAAGAAAGAAAAAATAAATCTATTATCAATCCCTAAAAAATATACATTATTTGATATATAATTAAAACTAGTAAAATCAACTAATATTATTGATACAATATTTATAATATAGCAAACTAAAAAATATTTATTTATAGGTTTCAAAACTTCAATTAATATATTTTTTTTAATTATTAATTCTGCTGTCATTGCCATTGCAAAAGTAGTAATAGCAGGTCCGATAAATCTTATAATATCACCATGATTTACTATAGTGGAAATAAATGTAATTATTTGCATAATCATTATTAATCCAACAAATCCACTTATTTTTTTCAAATGTTTTAAATATAAATACGATATACAGCCAGCAAAAAATAGTTTTAAAATTTTATATATATAATCAATTTTGTTTATAAATGTAAAAGTATCTTCCTTAAACATTTGTGGTTCAAAAAATATAATTAATGATAAAATAATAATTATTATATATTTTTTTTTCATTTTATTCTCCTCTTCATATTTTACAGATATATATCTTTTATCTTATCTAATTATTACATAAAATACTAAGAATTTATCAAACCAAAATAAATTTTTTCTATTTTCTTTGATTCCTTTTTTATATCATAATTTTTTACTAAGTTTGTATTATTAATTGAATTTTTTTGATATTTGCTATTTAAAATACATTCACTCCAAATTTCTTTTTTTTCATTTAAATCAATAAATTTACAAAAACTTGTTAGATTTAATTCAGTTGTTATATTGTTAGAAAAAATGCAATTTGTACCAGATGCTTGAGCCTCAATACCAACAACAGGTAATCCCTCAAAAAGTGATGGTAGTAAAAAAATATCCATTGCTTGATAATAATCTTCTGGATTACTTACAGGATTCAAAAAAATTACATTTTTTTCTATATTAAATAATTTGACTTTTTCTCGTATTTTGGGTTTAAGCTCACCCTCACCAATCAATAAAAGAACTGCATTATTATTCTTTCTAACAATTTCATTAAATATCTCTACTAAAAAATTATGATTTTTTTGTTGAGAAAATCTTCCTATATGCCCGATAACAAACTTATCTTCAACATTTAATTCTCGTCTAATTTTTCTTCTTTTATTTTCATTATATCCAAACTTATCTAAATCAATAGCGTTATTAATCAGAGTAAAATCTCTGTCTTTACCAAACATCCATTTCCCAGCAATTTCTGAACAAGCAAATAAATCTGTAGAATTTTTTAGTGCTATTTTCTTATTAATTTTATTTAGTATTTTCCTTAATAATCCGTGTGGTGTTGACGCATTGTGAGAATGTAAAATAATTTTTCTTGCACCACCTTTTTTTGCAGCCAGTATTGGTAAAACATTAGCTAATGATAATAAATTTATGTGAACTATTTCATATTTATTTTCTGCTACAATTTTTTTTATTTCATTATAATACTTTAATGGCTTTTTTTTCATATTTGCAACATTGTAAATTTTTCCTCCAAGACTATTTATTTCATCTTCAAAACAAAGTTGAGCATAAGGATTTATGAAATCAAACTGAATTTTCTGTCTATCTATATTTCTATAGTAGTTCATTAGATAAGTTTCCACACCACCTATTTTGTCATGCATACCAATTTGCAATACTCTGATCGTTTTATCCATATAATACACCTAAAAACTCTTTCCATACTTTTTACCAAAAAATTTGGCTTTTAAAAAACTTGTACCTTTTTTCCACCAATTGACTTTTTCCATATTAATAACTTTGATTTCTTTATATGAATATCCATTTGTATTAAGCCACACATCTAATAATAATTCTGAAACACGTCCGTAAAACCTAGCATGAAAACTATCATACTTAGAATTATCTACTCTTTTCTCTAATTCAAATAAAATATCAAATAACCATTTACAATACTCATCAAATTTATTCTTTTTCATTATAAACATATTGAACATGTGAGCACTTGTTCTTTTATGTAACTTATTAAATTCCTTTTTATATTCAGGATATTTTTCCTCTATTATTTTTCCTGTTATATCAAGTGGTTCAATGTACATTGTATGTTCATAATGTGAATATAAGTTTTCTATATAATATTTTCTTAATTTTGGTACTACTATATCTGTGCTTTTTAATATTTCACTTGCCTCTTTGCATGTTAAAACACTATTAAATAAGTCATCCTTATTAATTTTTCTAGAAGCAAAATGTCTTCTATAATGTGCAAGACCTATATAATCAGAATTTAAATTTTTCCATGCCCAATATATCCCAGTTAACTCACAAAAATAAGGATTTTTTTCAGATATATTATTACCTGTATCATCCGTGATATATCCTAATTTTTCTTTTCCTTTTGCTCCAACATGTATTGGTAAATACATATCATCTTTAGGCATTTGATATTTCTTATGTGTTGCTACTAAAACTGTAATCTTTTTTGCCATATTATTATCATCCAATCTATTTAATTCATTAAAGTATTTTTATTTAATGATTGAAACATTATCCACGTATTTCCATCATTAATATCTACTTCACTACCATCATCATATGTATAAATTGTCTTAGCACTTCTATCATTTTTTTCCCAATTTATTTTTTTTGCGTATCCATTTGTAATATAATATCCGCTACCTTTACCAGTATTATCAAGATCTAAATAGTTGCTTCCTGCGGCATCAACATGATCAGTTACATATCCCCAATCAAGTAAAACTACTATAATATTTTTACAGTGAAATTGGTTATTATTAAAGTAATCGGTATGTGCAACACCATTTACAAACCTATTATAATATTTATTTTGTTCATCATATTTAAATGTTACATTATATGTATCCGAATAAGGAATTTCTACATTATTTGCAACTATTGCATCCTCTTTTTGGCTTAAATCTACTTCTTTTGTTGTATATTTCAATGGTTGTTTTACATCAGTTGTAGTTCTATATTGCTTATTTTCATTATTATATTTTATAATATCTGACAAATTAGTATAAACTGTGTGTTCAGATGCTAACCCTTCAGGATTTTCTCTCCAAAAAGGAGAATCATATAGTCCATTTATATTTTCAATACCAAGTTGTGACATTTGTTCTTTAGCTGTTACACTCCATCCAAAATGTACAAATATTGCATCATTTTCAATGACATAATCTAAGTAATCATGTCGTGCACTTCTTATTGTTCCTATTTTAACATTATCTTTATCCTTGTATAAGGCTAAGCTTCTAGACATTCCACCCTCAATTGGAAATTCATAAATCATGTATGCTTCTTGAAGACCAGTTTGAACTTTAACAGCACTAGGATAATTATTTATAACTACTGCATAAGGTCTTGATTTTGATTCTTCATCTATAATAGTAATTTTTTTATTTTCTACAATATCAACATTCTTTTTATCTTGATTTGTTGTAGCCTGCTCTTTTTTACCACATCCTGATAAAAAAAAGCAACTAATAATCATTAAAAATGTAATTACTTTTTTATTCATATTACTTTGCTCCTTCTTTTTTTATTACCTTAATAATCGTTTTAAAGAATACTTTAATATCTAACTTTAGACTCATATGATCAACATAATATAATTCAAGTCTCATTCTTTCTTCTGTTGTGGTATCATTTCTACCATTACAGGCCCACCATCCAGTAAGTCCTGGTCTAACGCTTAATAGTTTCTCTTTATTTTTTCCATACTCTTCTACTTCTTCATCAAGAACAGGTCTTGGTCCAATAATTGACATTTCACCTTTTAATATATTTAATATTTGTGGTACTTCATCAAGAGAAGTTTTTCTTAATATTTTCCCCATTTTTGTTATTCTTGGATCATTTTCAAATTTATGATTTTCCTTCCATTCCTTAGCATAATCTGGTTTTTTTAATAGTTCTTTTAATATTTCTGCAGAATTAGGAACCATTGTTCTAAATTTATATAAACCAAACTTTTTACCATTTTTTCCTACTCTTGTATGTTTATAAAAAATTGTTTTAAAATCACCACTACATATATAAACTATTTTAACAACAATTATAAGTATAATTAATGGTATAATTCCTATTAAAGAAATAATTATATCAAACAATCTTTTAAAGAATAAATATATCATATTTTTATGTGAACTCAAATCATTTTCTAAAGTACTATCGAGTATTATTTCATCATTTTCCATATAATCACCACAATACCTTCCATATAACTTATTTATATTTTAACATTTTTTTAGTATTATGAAAACCCTTTATACCTAAAAATGTAAAATATATGTCTTAAATTGTATAGTATTGTAACAAATTATAAAACCTTTGTATATAGTAAATAATTGGAATTTATTGAATAATTGCACTTATTAATAATAAATAATTAAGCATTTTTTAATTTATAAAATGAAAAATATATTAATCTTAAGTTAATATATTCCCCCTAGATTTTATTGTGCAATTCATAATTTTTCTTTTCTTCTTCAATAGCACTGATTAATTCTTGTTCTGATGGCATATGTAATTTATATTCCGAAGAAAATATTGTTTTATTATCTTTAGGTAAAGTATATTTTACAACAGTTTCATTTTTATTAGTTGATAATAATATTCCTACTGTTGGTTTTTCATCATTTTGTTTTATTTCTCTATCATAATAATTAACATACATTTGCATTTGTCCAATATCTTGATGAGATACTTTTCCAATTTTCAAATCAATAATCACAAAACATTTTAAAAGTCTATTATAGAAAACTAAATCAGGATAGAAATGGTCTTCTTCTAATGTTAATCTTACTTGATTTCCAACATAACTAAATCCTTTTCCTAATTCTAATAAGAATTCTTTTAAATGTTCTATAATATTCTTTTCTAAATCGGATTCTAAATAATCAGTATTTTCTTTTATATCTAAAAATTCTAACACAAAAGGATCTTTTACTAAGTCTTTACTTGTTTTTAGTATTTGACCTTTTTCAGATAGTTCTAATATTTTTTCCTTATCAGCAGATATAGTTAATCTTTCATAAAGTAGTGAATCTCTTTGTCTTTGAAGTTCTCTAACACTCCATTTAGAGTTAATACACTCATTTAAATAAAATTTTCTTTTTTGTTCATCATCTATTTTAATTAATTCTAAATAATGCGACCAACTCAATTTGGAAGACACTGTCTTCCAAATTGGATATATTAAATAAAATTTTCTCATAGTTCTTAAATTTCTTGAAGAAAAGCCTTTACCAAATTCATTAGTTAATTTTTGTGATAATTTATCAAGTACAGCATCTCCATAACTTGCTCTTTCATCACCTTGTTGTATTTCCATAATAATTTTGCCTATATTCCAATATAAATTAAGCATTTCAGTATTTACAGTATGATATACTTTATTTCTACTATTTATAACTAAATTTTTGATACTATCAAAAATACTATTTATTTCATTATCACTATTTATTAATTCATTAATCATTAAATGCCTCCAATCGTTCACAAATAAGTAATGTGTATGCATAAATTATACAATAAAATTCTTTTAGCTTATAAGACAAAAATATATTAATTTTAAGTTAATATATTTTTTATAATTTTTAATTACAATTTTTGTATTTCTTCTATAGATAAACCGGTTGCTAGTGAAATGTTTTGAATAGGCAAATTTTGTTTAAGTAAGTTTTTAGCAATCTCAATATTTCTTTTAGTAACGCCATCATCATAACCAGTCTCATAACTATCTGATAAATCTTGTTTATGAGCTTCTTCGCTAGTCTAATAACCAACAAAATCTGGATCAGTACGCGAGCTTTCTACTCTTCTTATACATGCCATATAATTCTTATCTCCCTCATATGTCTTTCTTAAAGTATCTATATCTTTTATACTTAAAAACTCAGCTAACTTCTTTATGT
>ERZ825896.2342-NODE-2342-length-18431-cov-11.493198_pt1 | contig 18431 bp, 16 predicted proteins | sample MGYA00519858_ERZ825896 | MGnify/ENA primary metagenome ERZ825896 (study PRJEB31778, sample SAMEA3449214) | human gut metagenome | biome: human gut; feature: human-associated habitat; material: faeces | place: United Kingdom | collected 2010/2012 ...
ACATGGATTCCGGACTTATATTTGCGAAGGGAGTGGATTTCTACGGGATTGAAATTGATGAGGTATGTGTGGACAGGGTGATAAGAGCCTCCGATGCATTTGGTCTTATCTGGAGAAAATCGGTCAATGACTATGCAAAATTGGAATATACAGCACAGCTTTTAGAAAGTGTGCTGGGGCTTGATAGTCTGAATAAGGAGAATGAGACAGTCAGGACGGCAGTAGACCGGATTGATGACTGTATGGAGCAGATTTCAGAGTTTTACAGAAAGTATCTTAAGCTTATTGAGTGTATTGACGGAATAAAGACGGGCAGTAATGGTGTGAATTTTGACAAGCTGAAAATACGGAATTCGTATGTAAAAAGGATTGGTCCGGGGGGAAATGCTGAAGCAGCTGCGGATGAACTGAGTATAAGTGACAACCGCGTGTACAAAAAGGTAAGTGAAAATATATTTAATGTCAATGCATTCATGGAGATATTCCTTGGTAAGTTTTCGGCTGCGATAAAAGGTGACAATATGAATATAAAGGAGCTTAAGGAATTAGGAAATATTGTAAGAGGTTTCTTTGGAAATATGAAACAGGAGATAAAGGAGGCGATGAAGCTCATTGAAGATATAAGGGGAGATGAGATTCTTATATCGGAGAAGATAGCAGCAGCGGCAGATTATCTGGGTTCCATAACCCAGATAAGTGATGAGAGCTTTGAAGGGCTAAAGGAGAGCATGGATTCGGTCAGTGAGGAGCGGGAAAAGATATTGGAACATCTGGGTGACGTTGAGAAAATGTATGAGGTATTGGAAAATAATTATGACGTGATAGAAAAGGTGTGTGATTCATGTCCAAGTATGTTTGGCATACACGATAACGGAATAAATATTACAGGCTCCGTATCAATCTATATGAGTTATTCAAAGGTGTGCGAGCTTTTAGTGGACTATAGGACGGATTCGCTATGGCTTGATTACTCGGATGTTGCATGCAGGGACGGGGATGGGTCGGTTCTGGGATGTCTCTATGATTATTCCGTTAATGGGCTGCTGTCATTGGTACTGCCGTCCGGGACGGAGATTTCGCATAAATCAATTGGAAACCTACAGCTTGCGGATTTATATGGAACAAGAGGTGACAGGCAGGAATACATAGATGATACAGCGGCGGATATTATGAACGAGATATTGTTCAATCTGTTCATATATGACTGCTATGACAATTATGCGGACAATGATGGATTTTGAGTTTGATACAAAGAAAGTGCAGAACACACATTTTCACCAGGATCTGGAGATACTGTATGTGCTGGATGGCGGGCTTGAAATCCAGATAGAATCGGAAAAATATGAATTGGGGAAAGGTGATTTTCTGCTGATCAATGCAAATAAGCGGCATTCGATCCGGGAGACAGAAGAAGAACTCCTGACAGCTAGTTTTCGTATTAATTTTTCTATGCTGGCAGAATATCTCGGAACGAATCAGATCTTGTTCTGGTGTAATACGACTGCGGATAAAAATGAGGCGTATGAACAGCTCAGGAAAATATTGGATCGCGTGCTGAACCGATTCTACGATAAAGAAGGGGAAGGTGCACTGTATCTGAACAGTATTTATTATGAAGCACTGTATGTTCTGAATAGTTATTTTCGAATCAAAGCGGATGACAGCCGTCTGAAGGACGATGTGACGCCGGATAATTCCCGCGTGTTTGAGATACAGAATTATGTACAGGCAAATTATCAGAAGCAGATTAGTTTGAATGACCTGGCGAAGAAATTGTATCTGTCCAATGCATATCTGTCCAAGTATATAAAAAAGAGGTTTGGATTGAGTTTTCTTGAATATGTGAATAACATTCGACTCTTTCATGCAGTGGATGAGATGTTGTACACCGACAAAAAAATTACTCGGATTGCGTTGGATAACGGATTTCCGACGACGGCTTCTTTTAATAAAGTTTTCAAAGAAGTTTATAATATGACGCCGTCTGGATATCGGACAAGTGTCCGACAGAAAACGAAAGAAGAAGTGCAGGATACAGAATCCAAGGAACAGATCGAGCAGAGAGTTAAGAAATATCTGGCCGGGAATACGGCACCGCAGGATGAAGTGGCAGCAAAAAATCTGGACTTGTTTACAGTAGATGCAAAAGAGACAACAGAACTGAAAAAAAACTGGAATGCGATTATTAATATCGGGAAGGTGGACGCACTTCTTGACAGTGAGATGCAGCAGCAGGTTCTGATCATGAAGCAGGAACTGGGATTCAGGTATGTGAGAGTGTGGAATATATTCGTGCAGGATATGTATGAGGAAAAAGACGGAAGCTGGCATTATAATTTCAGCAGAGTAGACAGAGGATTGGATTTTCTTGTGGAGAATCAGTTGAAACCATATATAGAACTGTCTTTTAAACCGATTCATGTTAGTTATACGTTGTATTCAACACTTACAGAAAAAGAGAATGATATCATTTTCCATGACCGAGACAGTTACGATAAAGTGATGAATGATTTTGCATCACATCTTATCAATCGATATGGAATGGACGAAGTGGAATCCTGGTATTTTGAACTGTGGAAAGATGATCGATTGAATATGATGGATGAAAAAGGATGGTATTTTGATTGTTTTGAGATCGGGTATCATGCATTGAAGCGCATTTCTGACAGAATTAAAGTCGGAGGGGCCGGATTTGCGCTGGGGTATGACAGATACCAATACCATCAATTGATACAGAATTGGAAAAAACAGAAGGTGAAACCGGATTTTATCAGTATGTATTCCTACTCTTATCTGCTGATCCAGCAGGACAGTATGTATTTCGGGAAGCGATCCCTGGATAATAATTTCGTGAAAAACCAGACGGATATTTTTAAACAGGTACTTCAGGAAGAAGAGTTTATGGCTGAGGAACTACATATTACGGAATGGAACTATACCATTTCCAACCGTAACTGTATCAGCGACAGCTGTGCACATGGGGCTTACGTGATGAAAACCTGCATTGAGTCAATCGGAAATGTGGATAAAATGGGGTACTGGCACGGGTCAGACCTGCACACGGAATACTATGACACAGAGGCGGTTCTGTACGGGGATAACGGTTTACTGACAAGGGATGGGATTAAGAAACCATCGTTTTATGCATTTCACTTTATGAATTTCCTACAATCGCAATTGCTGGGCAAGACAGAGAATGCGGTTTTATCTACGGATGGAAGAGGGACATATACGATTGTCTGTCACAATTGTAAACGGTTTAATTACCGATACACGATGAAGGAAGAGAAGGATATTAGAATCGAAGATTTGGAAGAGCTGTACGAGGATACAGATGCGGTACATCTGAAATTCTGTATTAACCATGTAGAAAACGGAGATTATATCATGCGTGTGTTCTATGTTAATTCTGAGAATGGAAGCGTTCAGGATGTCTGGGGTGACATGGATTATCTGAAAAATCTTTCCAAAGGTGAAGTGGAGTATATCCGCCGGGGCGCGATGCCAAAGGTGGAGATGCGTAAAATCCATGTGGAGGATGGTGTGCTGAGAGTGGATACAAAGCTGATGGCACATGAGATCAAGGCGCTGGATATTCATTATCAATATTAGAAAGTGAGACTATGGACACTGATGAGTTCCTGTTTTCACCGAAAAAAATGCTGTATCAATAACTGCGATACAGCATTTTTTTGCGTGGATCACTTTAGTTTTTTTCTGAGAGAGGATGTCTTATACAATCATTGCTTTTCTTTGATGGTGACGGAAAGGCATACATCATGGGAACAGGAGACGTTTGGGACAATGGCGCATGTCAGAAACTATCATCGGAATATATGCAACCGGAAATGGTGTGGACAGTGAGAACAGGCAGAATTTGACTGGTTTGAGATGAGATAGTGCAGAGGACAAAAAAATTACCCCTATTTTTGTCCTCTGATTTGACTGATATAAAAAAGAGTCCAAATACAGTAGCAAATTAGGATAATATGCGGAAAGTTTTTGAAAATGTACTGGACTATAATGAATTCAAGATAAAAGTGAAACAAGAAATAAGAAAAGGAGAGACAAACAATGAAATTAGGATTTGTAAGTGCGATTCTTGACACATGGAATTATGAAGAGATGATGGATTTCGCATCTGACCACGGCTTTGAATGTGTGGAAGTTGCATGCTGGCCACAGGGAAAGGCTGAGAGAAGATATGCAGGAGTCACTCATATCGATGTAGACAAAGTGCTGGAAGATGAGGAATATGCAAAACATATTCTGGACTATAGCAAAGAGAAGAATGTAGAGATTTCTACCCTCGCATACTATCCGAATACAATGGATGGAAATCAGGAGAAACGTGAAGCAGCAGTTGCTCACTTGAAAAATGTAATCCGTGCAAGCCATAAGCTTGGCGTAAACATGGTATCAACATTTATCGGAAGAGATCAGACAAAGACGGTGGAGGAAAATCTGGAACTGGTGAAGGAAGTATGGCCTTCTATCATCAAACTGGCAGAAGAGAACGATGTAAAAGTTGCAATTGAGAACTGCCCGATGTTATTCGGACCGGATCAGTGGCCGGGCGGACAGAATCTGATGACAACACCAAAGATTTGGAGACAGGTATTTGATATTCTGAAAAGCGACAATTTGGGAATCAACTATGATCCATCCCATTTTGTATGGCAGATGATTGATTATATCAAACCGATTTATGAATTCAAGGATAAAATCTTCCATGTACATTATAAAGATATCAAAGTATATCCGGATCGCTTGAATGACTGCGGAATCATGGCTTATCCACTTGATTTTATGTCGCCTAAGCTTCCGGGACTGGGGGATGTTGACTGGAGTAAATATGTATCAGCACTGACAGATATTGGATACGACGGATGCACATGTATCGAAGTAGAGGATAGAGCATTCGAAGGAAGCAAAGAAAAAGTAGAGGATTCCCTGATACTTAGCCGTAGATATTTGAAACAGTTTGTTATTTAATTTGTTAAAAAATAAAATTCACATATAAAAGGAGAAAAAACAATGGGAAAATTAAGAATTGCAATCGTAGGATGTGGTGGAATCGCTAACCAGAAACACATGCCATCTATCAAAACACAGGCAGACAAAGCGGAAATGGTAGCTTTCTGCGATATTATTCCGGAGCGTGCAGAAAAAGCAGCAAAAGAGTATGGTGTTGAAGGTGCAAAAGTTTATACAGATTATAAGGAAATGCTTGCAGATACAAGCATTGAGATTGATGTTGTACATGTATGTACACCAAACGTGGCTCACTGCCCAATCACTGTTGCAGCATTTGAGGCTGGAAAACATGTTATGTGCGAGAAACCAATGGCTCACAATACAGAAGATGCCCGCAAGATGATCGAAGCATGGAAGAAATCCGGAAAGAAATTTACAATTGGATACCAGAACAGACTTCGTGACGATACACAGACACTTCATGCATCATGTGAGGCCGGAGAACTTGGAGAAATTTACTTCGCAAAAGCACACGCACTTAGAAGAAGAGCTGTTCCTACATGGGGCGTATTCCCGAACAAAGCTCTGCAGGGTGGCGGTCCTCTGATCGACATCGGAACACACGCACTGGATATCACACTTTGGATGATGAACAACTACGAGCCAGAGTCAGTTTCAGGACAGGTATTCTACAAACTGGGACGTCAGGATGATGGTCCGGAAGGAAACGTATTTGGACCATGGGATCCGAAGACATTTGAAGTAGAAGATTCCGCATTCGGTCTTGTAAAGATGAAAAACGGAGCAACAATCTACCTTGAGGCTTCATGGGCACTGAACATTCTGAAATCTATGGAAGCATCTACAACACTTTGCGGAACAAAGGGTGGAGCTGAGATTCACCACGGCGGAAGTTATCCACAGGATGAACTGATCTACAACACAGTTGAGCACAATCAGTTGATGGAAAAAACAATCTCACCAGCAGGTGTTGTTGACTTCTTCGAAGGTGGAGCAGCTGCAGAGGCAGTTCGCGAGCAGGAGCAGTGGCTCAATGCGATCATTAATGATACAGATCCGCTTGTAAAGCCAGAGCAGGCATTCGTTGTAACACAGATTCTGGAAGGAATTTACAAATCAGCAGAGACAGGAAAAGAAGTATTCTTTGACTAATCAGTAAACAATATGGCAGCTCCTGATAAATCGCATGCGATGTGAGAAATGGATAGGAGCTGCCATTTTCAAAGAAAAGTCAAGGTTGAAATAGGAGGAAAAAAGATGGCTGGCAGACAAATATACAATCCGGAAGGATTTAAAAATATTGAAAAAGATGGAAGTCTTACAGGCTTTGAATTTCAGTTCAAAGCACAGTATTATCGTGGAATCACACTTTCTATTGTGAGAGATATCAAAGTAAATATTGATGGTGAAGATATCGAAAGAGAAAATGTACGTTTCACTGTAAACGGAGAAACATTTACACTGGAAGAGATGCGTACGGTGATCGATTCTGATTATCGTTGGGAATTCGGTGATTATGCAACAGTTTCTGTAATGAAAGAAGGCGGACTTGCAAAAGGAAACCATCACATTAAAGCAGTACAGATTATTGACCCTTCTTACATGCCATTCCAGATTGAAGCGGTATGTGAGACAGATTTTGTGATTGAATAAGGAGGAACGAAGCATGAGTTACGATATTAAAAGAAGTGTTTCCCTGTACAGTTATCAGGATGAGTATTATGATAAAAAATTAGATTTGGAAGGTTGTTTGAGAGAGACTGCGAAGACAGGCGCAACAGGAGTTGAGCTTCTTGCTGAGCAGATGATCCGTAGATTCCCGCTGCCGATCGAGACAGAAGAATTCCGTGATCAGTGGTTTGGATGGATGAAGAAATATAATCTTGAGCCATCTTGTTATGACGCATTTTTGGAGAATCATATTTACGACAACCGTATGTTAACTCTGAGTGAGCAGATTAACATGATGAAACGTGATATCCGTCTGGCATCATTGCTTGGATTTAAGAACCTCCGTACACTTGTTTCAACACCAATGGACGTCATAGAGGGTAGCCTTGAGTATGCAGAACAGATGAATGTAAAGATCGGTCTGGAAGTACATGCTCCGTTCTCTTTGAATTCAGGTTGGGCAGATGGATATATGGAGATGATTCACCGCACCGGAACAAAATACTTCGGATTCATTCCTGACATGGGAATCTTCTGTAAGAACATTCCGGATGTGGTAAGAGATAAAGCAAGAAGACACGGTGCATCAGAAGAATGTATCAAGATTGTCGATGATGCATATGCACAGAGAATCGCAAAAGGATTTACAAAGATTAAATATGATCTGGACCTTGGAAAAGCAAATATGGAATACCGTATGCAAAACGGAATGAAAGAAATGATGGATGCTGTACAGGCAGCAGGCGGCGGCCCAGCTGATATGGAATATGCAGGATCTTCATTCACATATTCCTGGTCAGAGCCACAGGATATTATCGATAACATCGATTATATTTTCCATACACATGCAAAATTCTACAATGTAAGTGAAGACTATGTAGAGACAGCAGTTGCAATTCCAGAAGTTGTTGAGGCATTTAAGAAGGCAGGATATAAAGGTTATTTAAGTTCAGAGTATGAAGGTGGAGAGCATCTGCGTGCGGATATGGAAGTAGACAGTATTGAGCAGGTACGCCGTCATCAGGAAGCAATGAGAAGAGCAATCGAGGGTTAAATTTAAAATATTCCGAAAACGAAGGGCAAAGGGGGCTGACCCCCTTTGAAGAGAAGGTGGATAATATGGAAAAAATGAAATTAGGTATTGTCGGATTTGGTTTCATGGGACACTGCGATGCTGATATGATGGCAACATTTGATGATATTGACCTTGTAGCAGTTGCAGATACCAATCCGGAACAGTTAAAAGATGCTCCGGAAGGAGTGGAGACTTATGCAAATATTGATGAAATGCTTGCAAATGCAGATATCAATGTAGTAATGGTATCGACTCCGAACCCAAGTCATCCGGAGATGGTTAAAAAGGCCGCAGCAGCAAAAAAACATGTAATCTGTGAGAAACCGGCAGCAATGAGTGTTGCGGAATATGATGAGATGGTTGCTGCATGTGAGGAGAATGGTGTGATCTTTACGGTTCACCAGCAGAGAAGATGGGACAAAGACTACCGTATTATGAAAGAAGTTTACGACAAATCAATGGTAGGAGATATGTACATCATCAAATCCCAGCTTTACGGAGTAAACGGAAATATGCATGACTGGCATATCTACCCGGAGATGGGTGGAGGAATGCTCTATGACTGGGGTGTACATCTGATCGATCAGATGTTGGATATGGTGAAATCCAAAATCGTATCTCTCTATGCAGATGTTCAGAATGTCATCAATGAAAATGTAGATGATTACTTCAAGATAATCATGAAGTTTGAAAACGGTGTGACAGCAGAGATTGAGCTTGGAACATATTACCTGACACCAAAGCGTGCATGGTTCATCGGTGGAAATAAAGGTTCTGCATTGATTGATGGATTCGCAGGAGAAGGCAAGATTGTCCGCACAGCGCATCTGTTGGAAAATGTCCCTGGAAAGATCACGATGACTGCAGCAGGTCCTACAAGAAGCTTTGGACCTCCAGAGCCGGGACTGTTGTATGAAGAGCCATTGCCGGAAGTAAATGTGGATCACAGAAATTACTTTGAACATTTCCTGAAAGCATTTAACGGAGAAGAAGATATTATTATTAAACCGGAGCAGGTGAGACGTGTTCTTTGTGTAATGGATGCAGTCAGAGAGTCTGCTAAGACCGGAAAAGCAATCGCATTTGAAGAGTAAAAAATGAGTTGTTAACTGTCTTTTGAGACGTCCGCATGGGGATTATGAAATCAAAGATTCAAGTCAAAGATTTTGTAGTCATTCTGCGGGCGTTTTCAAGTTACATTGATGGTTGTGACTTGCCTGTTTTTGTTTATTCTCAAAGAGCAAAAATGATATATGGTTTTTTTGTTCTCCATTCAAAAAACAGGTTTTTCAGGACAAAAATACAAGTGATTTAGGTTTAAAACATGGTATATGAAACTTGGCAAATATAATAAAATGAGTACAAGTTAAAAAATAACAAGTTCGAAAAGTGAGGTAAAGATCATGGCAAATTATGAAACACAGATTGTTGTTATTGCAGCAGGTCCTTCTGGATTATCCGCTGCTGTTCAGGCAGCAGAGGACGGAGCAGAGGTTATCGTTCTTGAGAAAGCAGCTGCAGTCGGCGGTGCAGCAAACATGGGAATGGGACCGCTTGGAATCGGTACAAAATACCAGAAACAGCAGATGGAAGATATCACAGTAGAAAAAGCATTTAACATGTTTATGGAATATACACATTACAACGTAGATGCACGTCTTGTAAAACGTTATTTCGAGCAGTCAGGAGAGACAATCGAGTGGCTGGAGGACATGGGAGTTGAGTTCGAAGGCGCATACCGCTACTTCCCAAAATCAGAACCGACATGGCATATCGTAAAAACAGATCAGGGAATCGGACCAAGAGCTGCATCATTCATGAACAAAGCTTTGTATTCCAGAGCCCAGGAACTTGGCGTGAAAGTATTGCTGGAGACACCTGCAAAGAAAATCGTAATGGAAGATGGAAAAGTGGCAGGAGTTCTTGCAACAGATAAAGATGGAAATGAAATCGAAATCACATGTAAAGCAGCAATTATCTGTACAGGTGGAGCCGGATGTAATCCGAAACTGATCAAGGATGAGACAGGATATAAACATGGAGAGGATATGTTCAACTTTGCAATTCCTGGTATTATGGGCGACGGTCTGAGAATGGCATGGGAGTCTGGAGCTGACAAGCTTCCGGTAAGAATTGAACAGGCAGCAGCGATTGAAGGTGTAGATGATCTTCCTGGAAGTGTAGGAAATATTATGGGACAGCCGAACCTGCTTGTAAACCTGCAGGGAAAACGTGTAATGAACGAGGATCATATGCAGAACGCTACATATCTTTCTAATGTTGTTTCTCATCAGAAAGGTCGTGTATGTATCAGCATCGTAGATTCTTCTATCGCAAAATATTACATGAGAAATGGTGTGGATAACGTATCAATGGTTCGCCCAAATCCAGATGTTTCTGATTTTGCAGATGCAATCAAAATGGCAAAAGAGAACGGAAATGAAGGTCTGTATATCGCAGACAGCATTGAAGAACTTGCAGAGAAGGCTGGTATCGATGTAGATAATCTGGTAGATACAGTGGAAGAGTATAATGACTTCTGTGACAGTGTAGATGAAGAATTCTTCAAAGACAAGAGATATTTAAGACCAATTACAAAAGCACCGTTCTATGGCGCACGTATCCGTCCGGGTGGATATGGAACAGTTGGTGGTATCCGTATCAATGAGAATTGTGAAGCATGCGATAAAGAGTTTGAGCCGGTACCTGGACTTTATGCAGCAGGTGCTGATGCATGTAATATTTACGATGACAGTTATATGTTCCTGCTTCCGGGTAACTCCATGGGATTTGCAGTGAATACAGGACGTATTGCTGGTATGAGCGCTGCAGAATATGTAGAGGATGAAGATTAATCTTTATTAGCAGAAATGTAGTAGTGCAGATCAGCAAAGACTGAGTTGTAATGAAAAAATGACAGAATCGAATGGAGCGGAGTGGATAGGAAACTCCGCTCTTATTTGAAGAAAGGTGAAAACTATGAAAGATACAGTAATCGATATTCAGAACCGCAGAAGTGTGAAGGAATATAAACCGGAGCAGATTACAGATGAGGAACTGATGGCCGTACTGAATGCGGGAATGAACGCACCGTCTGGTGGAAACAAGCAGTCACCGATCTTTATTGCAGTACAGAATCCTGAATGGATTAAAAAACTATGTAAGCTGAATGCTGAGATTGCCGGAGCACCGGAAGGATTTGATGTGTTTTACGGAGCACCGACTATTATTCTTGTATTGGCAGAAAAGGGAGTCGGTAATCCGGTAGAAGACGGAAGTCTTTGCTTGGGTAACATGTTTAACGCAGCATATGCGTTAGGTCTTGGTTCTAGATGGATCAACCGGATCAGGGAGACATTTGAGACAGAATTAGGAAAAGAATTGTTAAAAGAAGCAGGCTATGAAGGAGAATATATCGGAGTGGGTTCTTGTATTCTAGGCTATCCTGCAAATGGATTTCCGGAGCCGATAGAACGAAAAGCCGATTATTACAAAATTATTAGATAGGGAGATGATGATTGCAGAACACTGGGATGTGCTGCAGCCGTGTGAATAAATCTAAGTGAAAAGAGAGAAAGGACAGATATGAAAACAAAAAATAGAATTGCAGTCAGTGTGTTTATTACAGCATTCGCCTTTGGACTGAATATTACCGGAGTTCTTCCGATTCTTGGAATTTTAAATGAAAAATACCAGCAATATGGAACAGGAATGGTACAGCAGCTGCAGACGATGCCATATTTGATGTTGATCGTGGGATGGCTGACAACAAGAATCAGTAAGAAGAAAATCGTCATTACCGGATTGATTGTTATCGGAATCTGTGGTATGCTTCCGTTCTTTTTAGAAAATTTTTTGATCCTTGTAATGACCCGATTGTTGATTGGATTTGGATTCGGTATCGTCGGTCCGATGAACACAGCAATCATTACAGAATTTTTCCCGCCAGAGGAAAGAGCATCCTATATGGGGTTACATGTAGTCGGAATGGGAATTGGAACAATGATTGGGAATCTGATCGGCGGAATATTGGCAGGAATCGGATACCGCAGTTTTTATCTTGTTTATTTGATTGCGTTTTTGGCAGCAGCCGGCATCAAAATCGTGTTGATCGAGACACCGCCTGTCATGGACGAGACTTCATCAGATATGAAGCTGAACAAGATGGTATATGTGATTTCGCTTGCATCATTTGTACATACATTATTTATTAATGCGTATAACACGAATATTGGAATTTATATTTTGCAAAATATCACAGATAATCCGTCTGTGACGGGGGTTGTGACAGCAGTAAACTCTGCGTTTGCTTTGTTGGTCGGAATGTTCTTCGGCAAGATTTCCGGAGTGCTGAAGGAGTACACCCTTGCATTTTCGATTCTGGCTGCGGCAGCAGGATACGGCGTGATTCTGTTTGTTCCGGGAATGGCTGGAGTGTATGTAGCAAGTGCACTGTGCGGTGTGTCGCTAAGCTGCTTTATGGCGATGACTTCTTATTTGATTTCCGTTTCGGTAGAAAAAGAAGCAGTGGCAAAGGCGAGCGGAATGTTTTCAATCATCGGCGGCATTGGTGGCCTGGTAGCACCGATTGTATTAGGAAATATTGCAACATATGTGCTGGGTGGTAATCATCCGGTAAATCAATTTACAATCGCATTTGTCGGAATGCTCATGTTTGGAATTGTTGTAACAATATCAGGAAGAAAAATGAAGGAGAAAAATCAATGAAGCAATATGGCTTTGGAGTAGATATCGGAGGAACTACTTGCAAGATCGGTCTGTTTGACATGAACGGAACTATTTTGGAAAAGTGGGAAATCAAAACAAATACAGAGAATCACGGAGCAGCAATTTTAGATGATGTTGCCGCTGCAGTTCTCGGCAAGCTGGATGAAAAAAATATCAGCAAAGAAGAAGTACAGGGAATCGGACTTGGAGTTCCTGGACCTGTAGGACCTGACGGAACTGTATTTAAATGTGTAAATCTTGGCTGGGATGTCCTAAATGTAGAGAAAGAATTAAGTGAGAAAACAGGAATTTTCGTAAAAGTAGGAAATGATGCCAATGTGGCTGCGCTTGGAGAAATGTGGCAGGGCGGCGGAAAAGGTCATGATAATGTCGTAATGATCACACTTGGAACCGGAGTCGGTGGTGGAATTATCATCAATGGTAAAATTGTAGCAGGTTCCCACGGTGCAGGCGGTGAGATCGGACATATTAAAATGCGTGATGGCGAGACAGCAACCTGCGGATGTGGCGGACACGGATGTCTGGAGCAGTATGCATCTGCAACCGGAATCGTGCGTATGGCAAAACAGAAGCTGGAAGAGGAGACGAGGGAGACTACACTTACATCGTATGAAGAACTGACAGCGAAGGACGTGTTTGACGAGGCAAAAGCAGGAGATGCTGTTGCATCAGAGTTGGTAGATGTTCTCTGTAATATGCTGGGAACAGCAATGGCGAATATCGCGGCAGTTGCAGATCCGGAGATCTTCGTAATCGGTGGAGGTGTTTCGCGTGCAGGAGCAATCCTAGTTGACGGAATCAAAGAACATTATGCTGCAAAGGCATTTCATGCATGTGCTGAAACAGAGATTTCACTTGCTACATTAGGCAATGATGCCGGAATGTACGGATGTGTGAGATTATTGTTTTAAATCATATTTTAAAGGAGGAAAATAGAAATGGCAGTCATTACAATAGACGGAATCAAACTGGACGTTCCAGAGAATAAGAACGTGCTGGATTGTGCGTTGGAAAATGGAATTTACATCCCACATCTCTGCCATCACAAGGACTTAAGCCCACTGGGCTCCTGTCGTATGTGTGTGGTAGAAGTGGAAGGACAGGAGGGAGTAACGACTTCCTGTACATTGAAGGCAAAAGACGGAATGGTGATCAAAACAAAGACAGCGGAGCTGGAGCGTCTGAGAATGCTGGCTCTGGAGCTGCTTCTGACCGGACATCCGGAAGATTGTTCTACATGTCCGAAGTACGGAAACTGTGAATTGCAGATGTTGATACAGTACATCGGACCGAAGACAGGACGTCTGAAAATGCGTACAAAGGGATTCCGTCCACAGGAGGATAATCCACTGATTATTCACGATATGAACCGTTGTGTTCTCTGCGGAAGATGTGTACGTGCATGTAACGAGCTGCGTGGAGTAAAAGTGCTTCAGTATCAGAAGAAAGATATGGAGACTTACGTCGGAACCGTACATAACAAGTTATTGAAAGATGCAGATTGTCGTTTCTGCGGAGCATGTGCAGAAGTTTGTCCGACCGGAACAATCCGCGATAAGCTGATGAATTCCGAAGTGAAGAGAGAAGATGCAATTGTACCTTGCCGTCATGCTTGTCCGGCACATACAGATATTCCTCGCTATATCCGTCACGTGAAAAACGGGGAGTATGATGAAGCAGTAGCTGTCATTCGTGAGAAAGTACCATTCCCGAAGGCTCTTGGTTATATCTGTACCCATGTGTGTGAACTGGAATGTAAGAGAAAAGAAGTCAATGAGGCAATGTCCATCCGTGATATCAAACGTTATGCAGCGGATCATGATACAGGCTCTTACTGGAAGGGAAAAGGAAAACAGCTGGCAGATACAGGAAAGAAAGTCTGTGTCGTAGGTGGAGGACCAGCTGGTCTGACAGCAGCGTATTATCTGAGAAAACAGGGACATGAGGTGACTTTGAAAGAAGCACTTCCGACAGTCGGCGGTATGATGGCTTACGGAATTCCTTCTTATCGTCTGCCAAGAGAAATCATTGCAGACGAGGCGAATGTAATCGTAGAGCAGGGCGTTAAGATTGAAGTGAATACAAAGGTAGAGAAACCGGCAGAATTGCTGAATGAATATGATGCAGTGCTTATGACGATCGGTGGACATAAAGGAGTACGCCTTCCGATGGAAGGAAGTGAGCTTCCGGGAACTATCTTAAATGCAGATTTCCTGAGAAATGCAAGTATGGGAAATGAAACCGGCATCGGCAAGAGAATCATCGTTCTTGGTGGCGGAAACGTTGCATTTGACTGTGCAAGAACAGCAAAACGTCTCGGAGCAGAAGAAATCCATCTGGCTTGTCTGGAGGCAAGAGATGCAATGACAGCGGATGAGGAAGAAATCACACAGGCACAGGAAGAAGGAATCTTTGTACATCCTGCACAGACATTTGAGCGGATTACAGGTACAGATGCAGTGACAGGTGTCGATTTCATGAATGTAAAATCCTTTACATTTGATGAAAACCGTCGCGCAATCATTGAGAAAGAAGAAGGATCCGAGCATCATATCGATGCAGATACAGTAATCTTTGCAGTTGGACAGAGACCTGATATCACAGAAGAAGCCGGATTGGAACTGGGAAGAGGAAACAGCATTGTTGTTAAGAATATGGACAATGACAAGACAACTTCCGTAGAAGGAATCTTTGCTGCAGGAGATGCAATTTATGGCACAAAATCAGTGATCATGGCAATCGAATCCGGACGTCAGGCAGCAAGCCAGATTGATAAATATCTGGGTGGAGACGGAGATATTTCCGAAGTACTTGCACCGGTACAGAAAGCAGACCCATATATCGGACAGTGTCCGGGATTCGGATATCAGGAAAGAAAACATACGCAGGTGGATGCACCGGAGAAACGTTCCGATAACTTTAACCTGTTTGATCACGGTATCTGTGATTCAGATATCTGTGCAGAAGCCGGACGTTGTCTGCAGTGTGATCTGAGATTACAGATCTCCAGACCAAGTCTGTGGGGCGATTTTGTAGAACAAAAGGAGGCAGAGTAAGATGAGTGCTTTAGAGAATGCAAAAAAATTAAGCAGTGAACAAGTATTAGAGAAGATTGCGGATCTTGATATTCAGGAATACGGACTCTGTGCTCAGAAATTGTCAGAGCGTCTGGAAGCAGCAGTTGCAGAAAGCAAAGAAGAAGGAAAAGAAAGTGGTATTGTATGCGCATTGAACAATGCTGATATCGATGGTGTACTCCTCGAGCTGTTAAAATCAGAACCGGAAAATGTAATGGAAGGAATTGCTATTGCAGCCTACGCAATTGAGACAGAGAACAAGATACTATATGTACCGGAGTACGCGGCAGAACTGATTGAATCAGAAGCAGTGAAGACAGCAGCGGAGAAATACGGTGTAAAACTGGCAGCAGATCTTGTGGATGTCCGAGCAAATGAAGGATGTGCATTGGTGCACATTGTAACAGTTACAAATCTTGCAGAGGCATTTTCAGAACCTGCAGATTCTTATGAAGCAGGAAGTTATGTGTCAATCAATGGAACAGCACTGAAAAAAGTTGCATGCAATACAAAAATTGCTGAATTAACTGATCTCAACAGCGCAAAGGCATTACAGATTGGGTATGAATATTATACAGCAGAAGAGGCAGAAGAACTGACGGTGGCAAGTGCAGAAAACGGAGTGATCCGCGTCCTGTCTGAAAAAGACTGTATCGTAACTGAGACAGAAAAGAGATTGACTGCATCCAGAAAACAGAGCTGCGGAAAATGTGTGTTCTGTCGGGAAGGTCTGTTGCAGCTGCAGTATATGCAAAAAGAAGTAAAAGATGGAAAAGGCAAAGCAGAATTTATCGATATGACAAAAGAAATCGGTGAGGCAATGACATATTCCACACCATGTTCTATGGGACAGAATTCTTCCAGAATCGCACTCACTGCAGTCGAAAAATTTGCAGGAGAGTATGAGGCACATATCAAGAAGAAAAACTGTCCTGCAGGTGTATGTTTCTCAACGGAAACCATCTACATTGATCCGAAGTTATGCGACGGCTGTGGAGAATGTATGGATGTTTGTCCGAAAGACTGCATCGAAGGAAAATCCGGTTATATTCATATGATCGACGAATTCGATTGTGATGGTTGTGGAAAATGTATGGGTGTCTGTGAAGTAGAAGCGATTATAAAAACATCCGGCAAAGTGCCGAAGCTTCCGAACCGATTAACGAAAGTAGGAAGATTTAAGAAGCGATAGAACTAAGAAGTTAAAAGGATAATGATTCAAAAAGAGGAATTGTAAAATGATTAGGGTAACAGTATGGTATGAATATGTACAGGAAGCAGGCGAATTTAATGAGGAATTCCTCCCAAAAGACATGTCTGTAGAAGAGAAGGCTAGATTGAAAAAGCGTGTGGCAGATGTTGCAGCAAAGATAAAAGAAGTCTATCCAAAAGGTGTCATGGGAACTGTGGCAGAGCATTTGGAATCGTGTGAAGATATGCAAGTAACAAGTGTGAGAATGAACATGCCGGAGTATGGCCTTCCAGATGATTTATTAAATCATACAGATGTGTTAATCTGGTGGGCTCATGTGGCTCATGACCGTATACCGGATTGTTTGGTAGAAAAGATAAAAGACCGTGTGTTGAAGGGAATGGGATTCATCCCGCTTCATTCTGCGCACCCAAGTAAACCGATGAAAGCCCTGCTTGGAACTTCTGGTAGTTTGAAATGGCGAGAGGGCGATTTTTGCCGAGTATGGAATACAAATCCAACACATCCGATTGCACAGGGAATACCCGAAAGTTTTGAACTTAAGGAAGAAGAAATGTATGGGGAATTTTTTGATATTCCAAAGCCGGACGATGTCGTATTTTTGAGTTGGTATCGAGGTGGCGAAGTGTTCCGAAGCGGTTGTACATGGCAGCGCGGTTATGGAAAAATCTTCTATTTTCAGCCGGGACATGAGACAAATCCGTCTTACCACAATCCTTATGTGTTGAAGGTGATTGAAAATGCAGTTCGATGGGCTGCACCGGTAATGTGGAGAGAAAATCTGGAATGTCCGAATATTGTGGAATCGCCTGAGAGTAAATATCTCAAGAAATGAGAGATAAAAGGCAAGGGGGCAGTCCCTTCTTCGGAGAGGGCTGCCCCTTGCTATGCAAAAAACAGCAGATAGCCACAGCAAAATAAGACAAAAGTCTCGGAAGTATCGGGAGACGGTAGCTGGACAGTGGAACTTAAATAGATTTCATCATGCTCAGATACGATGTGAAAGTAATTTTAAACACGGAAGTGAACAAGGAGTATGTGAACACATTTGATCCAGATGCAGAAGTAGACGAGTTTTGTGAAACAGTGGATGAATCTTATATCATAGGGGACTGCAAGCAAGTCGGCCTGATCTATCATGCTGTAAATCAGGCATATTTTACAGCAATGCAGATTTAGAATTCAATAAAAAGTGTCGATAGAGCAAAAAAGCTGGTGTGGAAAAATTCATCAGCTTTTGAGCTTTCTTTTTGTGTGATATTTCGGTATACTTAGTAGCAGATAAAATGGAAAATAAAGTTGTGTTGGGGTGTTGAAATCATGGAAAACGATAGGAAATTAATACAGTTTCATTTTATTACAAATGCGGAGGTGTCCACGCATTATCATCAGAATCCGGAAGTATTTTACGTACTTACCGGGGAGCTGAAGGTGCAAATTGACGAAACCACTTTTCTGATGAAACAAGGGGATATCATTCTAATTAATGCAAATAAGCGCCATACAATGAATGGAAATGAGGAATTGCTTGGGGCAAGATTCGAGATTGACTTTCATCTGCTGGCAGAATATATGGAGTCCATGCAGCTGCTTAATTGTAATCCAAGATTCCATACCCGCTATCTTGGATAAGTGTAAAAGTTAATAG
>ERZ825896.2343-NODE-2343-length-18425-cov-3.527599_pt1 | contig 18425 bp, 17 predicted proteins | sample MGYA00519858_ERZ825896 | MGnify/ENA primary metagenome ERZ825896 (study PRJEB31778, sample SAMEA3449214) | human gut metagenome | biome: human gut; feature: human-associated habitat; material: faeces | place: United Kingdom | collected 2010/2012 ...
TCATCGCCGCGCGTTGAGCAGGCTGGTCTTTATGGCCAGCAGTTCATCCGAGAGGTCCACATAGTAGTTGTGCGGGTATTCAAAGCGCCGCACCTCCGGCCAGAGGGTCGCGACCTCTTTCCGGCAATACTCCTGTATCTCCGGCAGGGAAGGCAGCTCATATACCTGTTCGCCGTCTTTGAACACGGGGACGAGCAGCTCACGGACGGTGAAATCGCTAAAGGTTTTCCGCTTCCAGGTGGCGTCCGGATCAAAGAGCTCCAAGGGGCCGGAGCCGTCTATCGTCTCGTCATGAAGTGTAATCAGGTCGGCAAAAGCTTTCCCGCTCTCCTTTGCATAGAGCCGATACACCTTCTTGAAGTGGGGATTGGTGATCTTGGCCGGGTTTTCGCTGATCTTGATTTTGGGAATGATATTCCCCTGTGCATCCTCGACGGCACACAGCTTGTAGACGCCTCCAAAGACGGGCTCCGATTTGGAGGTGATCAGCCGCTCCCCGACGCCAAAGGAGTCGATCTGAGCGCCCTGAAGGAGGAGATCCCGAATGATATACTCGTCCAGAGCGTTGGAGGCCACAATTTTGCAGTCGGTCAGTCCGGCTGCATCCAGCATTCTGCGGGCCTTGCGGGAGAGATAGGTCAGGTCTCCCGAATCCAGCCGGATGGCGCAGTTGGTAATACCTTGCGGCAGCAGAACCTCTTTAAAGGCCCGGATGGCATTGGGGACACCCGATTTTAGCACATTGTAGGTATCCACCAGCAGGGTAGCCGCATGGGGATAGAGCTGGCAATAGGTCTTAAACGCGGTATACTCGTCAGGGAACATCTGAACCCAGGAGTGAGCCATGGTGCCCCCGGCCGGGGTACCGTAGAGCTCGTCGGCTAAGGTACAGGCGGTACCCGCGCAGCCGGCGATGTAAGAGGCACGGGCGCCAAGGACCGCCCCGTCGGCTCCTTGGGCCCTGCGGGAGCCGAATTCGCTCACGGGCCGCCCGGAGGCGGCCCGGACAATGCGGTTGGACTTGGTGGCAATCAGGGACTGGTGATTCAGGCTCAACAGTACGAAGGTCTCAATAAACTGAGCCTGGATGGCGGGCGCGCGGACTGTGAAAATGGGCTCACGGGGAAAGATAGGCGTGCCCTCGGGAACCGCCCAGATGTCCCCTGTGAAGCGGAAGGTGCGCAGGTATTCCAGGAACGCCTCGCAGAAGTTCCCCTTGCCGCGCAGATAATCGATGTCCTCATCGTCAAAGCTGAGGTGCTCGATATAGTCGATAACCTGCTCAAGCCCTGCTGCGATGGCAAAGCCGCCCTCGTCAGGAACACTGCGGAAGAATACGTCGAAATAGCAGATCTGGTCGGCCAGCCCGGTTTGAAAGTAGCCATTGGCCATGGTCAGTTCGTAAAAGTCACAGAGAAGCGTATAATTCATGTGGGTCTTCATGGAAGGATCCTCCTTATCATGGCCTGACTGAGGAGATGGGGAGACGGATTACCGGTTGCGGACCGTAATGTGCAGTGCCTCCATTACATCCAGGGCCTTTTGATGCAGAACGGGGTCGGGCCCGGCAACGCATTTTGCGTCCACCACTACCTCGGCCTCAGGCAGAGCGGCCTTGACCATAACGGCATTGGCCAGTACACACTGATAGGACACCACACCGCACAGCTCGACTTCGTCATAGTCCTTGCCCTTGAGCCAGGTGCCCAGTTCCAGGGCGGGGAAGGTGCTCTTCAGGATGCAGCGGTCCAGAGGGCGGCGGGCGGAGGCCGTCTGGCCGTAAAGGGTACGGCCTTCAGTGCCCTCAATGCAGTGGGGAATGGGCAGCTTCCTGCCCTCCATGGTTTCGGCGTAGTTTTCCTTGTGGCCATCCATGGTAAAGGCGATATCGCCGCCATCCGCCCGAAGCTCGGCGATCTTATTTGAGATAATGTCGTCCAGAGCCGCCGCTGCGGGAAAGCCCAAGGGGCCGTTGACAAAATCACACTGGTAGTCTACAACAATCAAAAGTTTTTTCATCGTATATAATACCGCCTTATATTTAGAATAGTAATTATTATATGCTTTCTCATTCACCATTGCAAGGAATTGCCGTCAGGATCTTTTCAAAACACGGATAGGGCAGGGGATTCATCGGGAAATGGACTTCTCCGACGTGGGAAAAGCCCTGTTTGCGGAGGAGGGACTGCATCCTGTCGTTTTTGGTGTAGGTATCCACGCGCAGGGAAGAGAGTCCCTGCGCACGGGCCAACGCCTCACACTGGGCAAAAAGGGCGGATGCTACGCCCCGGCGCTGTGCGTCTGGGTCCACCACCATTTTGTGAATGACCAAGGCCGGGCCAGGAAGCGACCAGGAGACAGAGGCGTAAGCGGGCTCCTCCTCCGTATTGAAAACAGCACAGCCCAAAAGGGCGCCGTCCTCGGCTACATACAGGCTTCCTTCTGCCAGTGCCCCGGCGTAGTGGGCGAGACTGGGATAACCAGGGCCCCACTGTGGGTTGCCCCGGCGGTTCATTTCATCCACCGCACGCTCCACTATGGCCATAATATGCGCTAAGTCATCCGGCACAGCCGGGCGAATCGTAAGCAAGGCGATTCCTCCCCATCAGCTGAAAGTTCCTTTGATTGTAGCACAGACGGCCTGGTTCTGCAAGGGCGTGGGAATTCCGAACCTCCTTCGGCTTGCTTTTCCATGCCGGACACAGTATAATAAATTATTCCACTGGTCAAAGGAGTGCTTCTCATGTTAAAAACGGTTATTCCACAGGGGTATGCGCCCAAGCTCAACTTGTACGATACGCAAAAGGCCATTGGCCTTTTAAAGCGGCTTTTTGAGGATACTCTGGGCGGCGCCCTGCACCTGCGCCGGGTCTCGGCTCCACTGTTTGTGGAGGCGTCCACAGGCCTGAATGATGACCTCAATGGCATAGAGAGAGCGGTTTCCTTCGATATTCCAGCCGCAGGCCGGGAGGCCCAGGTGGTCCACTCACTGGCCAAGTGGAAGCGTATGGCCCTCCACCGCTATCAGTTTTCCGTGGGTGAGGGACTCTATACCGATATGAACGCCATTCGGCGGGATGAGGAGCTGGACAATCTCCACTCAGTCTATGTTGACCAGTGGGATTGGGAGAAAGTCATTGCCCCCAGAGACCGAAATGAAGCTTACTTAAAGGATACCGTCACCGCCATCGTCAAGGCGATACGGGAGACACAGGATACCCTGCGGGCAGTCTATCCCCAGCTCAGTACGCTTCCTGTGCTGGATACAGAGGTGGCCTTTGTCATGGCGCAGGAACTGGAGGATCTCTGGCCGGAGCTATCCCCCAGGGAGCGGGAGGACGCCTGGGTAAAGGGGCACCCTACCACCTTCCTGATGGGAATCGGGGGAGCGCTCAAATCCGGAAAACCACATGACGGCCGCGCTCCTGACTATGACGACTGGACGCTCAACGGGGATATACTCCTCTGGAATCCTGTGCTTGCGCGGGCCTTTGAAGTTTCCTCTATGGGAATCCGGGTGGATCCGGAGGCTCTGGATCGACAGCTTACCATTGCCGGATGCGACGCACGGCGGGAGCTCCCCTTCCATAAAATGCTCCTAAGAGGAGAGCTGCCTCTTACCATCGGCGGCGGGATTGGGCAGTCCCGGCTGTGCATGCTGCTTTTGGGCAAGGCACATATCGGTGAAGTCCAGGCCAGCGTATGGGACGAGGCTACGATGACGGCCTGCCGGGAGGCGGGGGTTATCCTGCTTTAAGTCATATATGAAGGTTAAAACTCCCGCTGCATACAGCAGCGGGAGTTTGCTGTGCTTCACCGGCTGGAGTGGCGTTCCGCGTGGGCATTGGAAACAGGCCGACGCAAATTTGCGGCCAAAGGACAGAGCGCCGGACTGTATGATAATCACAGGGTGAGAACTCGGAGGGAGGTCTGTTACTCTGACTGGCGGTTGATTTCAGCCAGAAAGGCGGCACCGTATTTCTCCAGCTTGGTTCGGCCCACACCGGAGACCCCCAGGAATTCGTCCGCTGTCCGGGGGCGCTTTTCGCACATATCCCGCAGAGCGGCATCGGAAAAGACAATGTAGGCGGGGACGCCCTGCCGCCGGGCCAGCACATTGCGCAGCGCACGGAGGCGGCGCAGGAGCGCTTCGCTGTCCTCAGCGCCGGCGGAGACCGCGGATATATCCGCAGACGCGGAGGCGGCCTTCTGCTTTGCCACCGGCATAGTGCAGGGTACACAGCCGTCTAATATCGGGCCGGCCGCCTCGCTCAGAGCCAGCACGGGATATGGACCCTCGCGCTGGACCAACAGTTCCTGTGCCAGGAGAACCTGGATGCAGGCGTCAATCCAAGCTTTTTTACACTGCTCCAGGGCGCCGAAGTGCTCGGTTTCCTCGAGCTGCCACTGGGTGACCCTCTGGGTCTTCCGGCCGCGGAGAACATCACTGAGCAGGCCCGCGCCAAAGCGCTGCCCGGTCTCTCTCACGCAGGAGAGAATTGCTCTGGCCTCGCGGGTGATATCCATATCCTCCGTATCCTGAATGCAATTTCCGCAATTCCCGCAGGCTGCCTCTCCGCGCTCTCCAAAATAACGGAGGATAAAACTCCGCAGACAGCCGGAGGTGTGGCAGTAAGACGTCATAACATGCAGCCGCTGGTAGTCTCTCTCTTTGATGCGGGCCAGGGTTTCCGCATCCAAGGTTTCATTTTCACGGTCCTGTTCAATCAAATAGCGGGCGGTGCCCTCGTCTCCCTTGCTATAGAGAAGAATACACTCGGAACGTTCTCCGTCGCGCCCGGCGCGGCCGGCCTCCTGGTAATAGCTCTCCATATCACGAGGCATGTTATAGTGAACCACATATCGCACATTGGACTTGTCGATTCCCATTCCAAAGGCGTTGGTGGCCACCATAACGGGAGAGCGGTCATAGAGGAAATCCTCCTGGTTGCGCTGGCGCTCTTCACGATCCAAGCCGGCGTGGTAGCGAGTGGCGGGGACACCTGTCCGGCGGAGCAGGTCACAAACGGCCTCTACACTCCTGCGGGTGGCACAGTAAATGATACCGCACTCCCCCCTGTGCCGGACCGTGATCTCTCCCAGCCAGCGCCGCTTTTCGGCCGCGCTGCCCCGGCGGACCTCGAAATACAGGTTAGACCGGTCAAAGCCGGTGACCACCTCCAGGGGAGAGCGGAGAGCCAACAGTTCTCTGATGTCGGAGCGGACCTGCGCGGTAGCCGTGGCGGTGAAGGCGGCTACCACCGGGCGGCGGCGCAGCCTGTCTGCAAATGCAGGGATCTGAAGATAGTGGGGCCGAAAATCCTGCCCCCACTGAGAGACGCAGTGGGCCTCATCTACAGCCAGGAGAGAGATCTCGGCCCTGCGCGCAAAGTCCAGAAACCGCTCGGTCTCCAGCCGCTCAGGGGCCACATAGATGATCTTATAGCGCCCTGCTTTGGCGCGCTCCAGCGCCACGGTGTACTGCCGTTCGGTGAGGGAGCTGTTGAAGAAAGCGGCGGGAACCCCGGCTTGAACCAGTGCAGCCACCTGATCCTTCATCAGTGAAATAAGGGGAGAGATGACCAGAGAGATTCCGGGCAGGAGCAGAGCGGGGAGCTGAAAGCACAGGGATTTTCCCGCTCCCGTGGGCATAACCGCCGCCACGTCCCGCCCGGACAGGACTGCAGAGACGATTTCTGCCTGTCCAGGGCGGAAATCCGCGTAACCAAAATAGGTTTTCAGTGCCTCCAGAACCTCCAAATCTGCCCGCCTCCCCATGGCCCGTTTCTGATATTATAGCGTGTTTTTACTGTGCTGACAATTGGGAAACACTACTGAAAGGGGGGGAAGACATTTGCCGATACTATATTTTGCATAAACCGACGAAAGATTCCCTTGACAAATTAGTGATGCTGTGGTAAAGTAAAAACGATCTTCGAGCATGGTGATCTAAGGATTTGCTGAGAGCTTGTCTATGAATGCCGTGCCTGAGACGCCCAAAAGCGCCTCACGGGGTCGTTCTGGAAACGGGGCGGCCTTCACGTCTGAAAAGGGGATTGCGCGCGAAAGATCTTGTTGCGCCAGGATTTGTTCGCCTGCATCTTTTTTCAGATGCAGGCGTTTTTTGATCTCCCGTCAGAGCCTCCTCTCTGCTCGGCTTGATCTGTCAACGTACTGCTGCTGGACAATAAGAGCCCAGGCCGCAAGGCCCGGGCTCTTATTGTATTTAGGGCGCTTAATGATCTGGGCCCAGTAGCACTGGCTGCAGCTGCCGCCCCTCTAAAGCGGCGGTGATTGCATCGGGGATCAGGGAGAAGTCGGCGACTAGAGAACAGGGCTTTTTTTCCGGATCGTCCTGACGGAAGGGAACAAAGTAGATATTCTTCCGGCACATCAGCTCTCCGATATTTCTGGCCGAGGCGGCAAGCCCGTCATTGGTGGAGACGGCCAGAAGCAGGGGGCGCCCATTGCGAAGATGGGCTTTGGCGGCCATGGTGACTGCCGTATCGGTAATCCCGGCGGCCAGCTTACCCAGGGTGTTCCCAGTGCATGGACTGATAACCAGCACATCCAGCAGCTTTTGGGGACCGATTGGCTCGGCTTTGACAATGGAGTCGATGACCCGCTTATCACAAATTCGCTCCATCTCCCGCATAAAGTCATGGGCATTTCCAAAGCGTGTGTCGGCTCCTGCTCCTGCCTCCGAGATAATGGGGGTCACGTTCCCGAAGCGGGCCCGGACCTGTTCCAAGGCTGCCATAGCCCTGTCATATGTACAAAAGGAGCCGCAGAAGGCATACCCAACTCTGACTTGTTCCATATTCACACTCCCAACTCGTGAAGAATATTGTAAATGGTGCTTTTGATGCTCTGACCCGCAGTTATGGGGGCGACTTTGCCCGGCAGCGACAGTGCCCAGATGACCTTTACGCCCAACCGGGCCGCCGCTTCAAAGTCCACCCCCCCGGGTTTGGAGGCCAAATCGATTACCAGACAGCCGGGCCGCAGATCGGCCAAGGCCTCCTCACCCAAAATCCTGGCAGGGACGGTGTTGATGACGAGGTCATAGCCGCACAGCCAACCCTCCAGCTGCCCAGTGTGCTCTACACCATAACCGAAGGCCTCGATCCAGGCCAAATCGACATATTTGCGGGCTGCGACGCTGACGCGCGCACCGAGAGCGGAGAGCCGGTGAGCAGCAGCTTTCCGAGCCGCCCATAGCCAATTACCAGCGCCCGGGCCCTGTGGAGGGTGATGGGTAGCTCCTCCATAGCGATTTGGACAGCGCCCTCGACGGTGGGTACTGCATTGGCCACGGCCAGTTCTTCCCGGCGAAAATAGTCGTGGAGAAGCAAGCCCCGCTCGGAGGCCATGTCGGTCAATGCCCCGCTGACCATACCGGCGCACAGAACCTGTCCCGGTCTCAGCGCATTCAAGATTTCCGCCAGGGGATGGTATCCTGCTGCCAGCGGAGCATTCAGCAGGCTCCCTTCGCCGGCAGCCGGCAGGGGGAGTACGACGCAGTCGGCCAGGGCGATCCCATCCAAGCAGTCCTCTCCCTCTGCGCCGGGCAGTTCTCCCAGCTTTTCCAATCCAAAGGTATGTACTGTGTGGCCGTCGTCGGCCAGCAGCTCGGCCAGCTTTGCCTGCCGCATGTCGCCTCCTACCACCCAGAAATTCAGCTCATTTCTCATGGCGCACTCCTCCGTTTCCGGTGACTGCCCTATTCTATTCTGCAGCCATTTTGATGGTGCATACTTGGGTGTCGACGAAAAAGGCTTGCATTTTGCTTTCAAATCGGTTACAATACAGTAACAAATAGTATCCTGTTGGAAACAACCGCAGGCATGAAGGAGTGATCCCCCGTGCATAAACGGTTCCTTGCCCTGCTCCTAGGCTTGGTTTTCATGGCCGGGGCAACGGGGCAGGTCCTGGCCGCGGAAGAGGCGGCAGAAGTTCCCCAGGTTTACATTGACGGTGTCCTGACTGAAAATGTCCATGCAACTGTCATCGATCAGGCCACCTATGTCTCGTTTACAGCCTTGGTATCGGCGCTGCAGCCGGACGCGGTAATCAGTTGGGAAGGCGGCCAGTCAGTAGCACGCGCTGAGGGAATTGAGGTTGCAGCTCGCCCCGGTGCCGTGTATCTCCAGGCAAACGGACGCTATCTCTATGTGCCGGAGGGGATCCAAGCCGGAGAAAACGAAACTTTGGTGCCTGTACGTACCTTGGCTCAGGCATTGGGGGCCGAGGTGTCCTGGGATGGTGCGGTGCAGATAACCTCTGAAGGAACCCCCTTGGTTACAGGAGAAGAATTTTATGATGCCGAGGCGGTGTTTCTGCTCTCGCATATCATCTATAATGAGAGCGGGAACCAGCCGATGGAGGGTAAAATTGCGGTGGGCAACGTCTTGCTCAACCGTGTGGCCCACCCTTCTTTTCCCTCAACCCTCTATGATGTGATTTATCAGCCTGGACAGTTTTATCCGGAGAAGACCGGCTGTATGGAAAAGACTCCGAATGAGGGGAGCGTTATTGCCGCCAAGCTCTGTCTGGAGGGAGCGGTTGTGGTGTCTGACGCCTATTGGTTCAACGGCGCAGGCAAGAGCTGCTGGGCATCGCAGAACAAGGAATGTGTGGCAGTGATCGGCGGGCACGCCTTTTACGGATAACAGAAACGGAGACCGACCGAAAGGTCTGGTCTCCGTTTTTCCTCTCCGGTTGACATCTCCAACCGTTGGCTATAAAATGGAGTCACTGAATTGGAAGGAGCACGCCCTATGCTGTTTGCCGAATACGCCCGCTGTCAATACGCCCGCAGTCCCCTGGTGGAGGTGATCTGCCAGCTTCGCTTCCCCTCGATCCTCTCCATCGGAGCCAAAGAACCCGCTGAGTTTCAGGAAGCGGTTCGCCGCGAATTTCCCCGCTACGCCGCCCGGCAGGAGCAGCTGCCCCCTAAGATTGTGCCGGGGCCCAACCCGACGGTACAGCAGCAGCCGCCTGTCACCAATTACAATTTTGTCTCGGCAGACGGGCTGTGGAAGCTGAATTTGACCAACAGTTTCATTGCCCTGTCCACGTTGCGCTATCAGCGCTGGGAGGACTTTGCCACCCGGCTGGACCGGCCTTTGGCCCAGTTTATTCAGATTTACCAGCCGTCCTTTTTTGAGCGGATCGGGCTGCGGTATGTCAATGCATTTTCGCGCAGGGCCCTTGGGCTGGAGGAATATCTGTGGGATGATTTGATCCAGCCGCTCTACCTGGGGGCTTTGGGCGAACCGGATGTGGATGAGAAGGCGGTGACCAAGAGCGCCTTAGATATGGAGATGAACCTCACTGAAGGATGCCGGATGAAGCTTCATGCCGGACCCGGGCTGCTGGGCGGAGGGAAAAAGGACCCGGAAGTCAAGTTTATTCTGGACGGAGATTTTTCCTCCAACGGAAATCAGAGTGCCGATCAGGTGCCTGGACGGCTTGAAGATCTGCACTGTTATGCCGTGCGGCTTTTTCGCGGGGCCATTACTTCAGAGCTCCACAGCGCATTAGGCCCCATACCGATGCCGGAGTGAGAAAAGTGGAGACCGAATTATTTCGGTCTCCACTTTTTATAGTTCATTAAGATGAGAGCGGGATTAGTGCTTGTTTGAACATTGGCGATGTGTCCAGCGGGCAAAAGGACCGCCGGTTGGGCATGTTGACATTTTTCCAACAAGCCCTGGCAACGGCATGAAATGGTGCCAGATTATCAACAATTGTCTGGCATCGCAGGACCAAGCTCCAGCGTGCGTCGCCCGGGTGGAGGGGCTGGGAGGAGGACGCCTGTTCAGGGTGAGATTCCATCAGCAGAGAATCTCCTCGGCAAAGCGGTCGCGATCTGCATAGCCGTGTATATCATCCACCATTCTACCGTCGGTGTACCGGAAGCCCGCCTATGCTATACGCTACGCCTGAGGCGGGTGTTCCAACCATAGCTTTTTGCGGACGCGGGGGATAAAGCAGGAGATTCGTACCACCCAATCGATGATCATGGCAATCCAGACGCCCACGACTCCCATCTGGAAGTGAACGCCCAGGATTATGCCGAAGCCCAGCCGGAAGATCAGCATAGATCCAATGGAAACTACCATGGGCAGTTTTACATCTCCGGCGGCCCGCAGGGCGTTGGGAAGGGTGAAAGAGGTGGGCCAGAGCGCCATGGCGCAGCAGTTGTGAATCATCACCAGCAGCCAGGCGTATTGCCAGGTCTCGGGAGAGAGGCTGTACAGATCCAGAATGGCGGGAAGTGCAAGCAGCAGGGGAATATTGAGGCACCAGAGAAACACATACGCTATCAGAAGCAGCCTCTTGGTATACTGTCTCACCTGATGCCAGTCTCCTGCTCCGACACATTGACCCACCACGGTAATCATGGCAAGACCCAAGGCTTGACCGGGAATAATGGCCAGATTGTCCAGATTGTTGGCCACGGCATTGGCGGCAATCTGAACCGTACCGAATGTGGATATCAGGGAGACCAACAGCACCCGGCCCAATTGAAAGACACTGTTCTCCAGACTATTGGGAATACCGATGCGGAGAATAGCCCTCATGAGGGGAGGATCGAACCGGAAAGAGAAAAGGTGCTCCAGATGAACCAAATTGCGGGGATTGCGCAGCAGGAGCAGTATGACTACGGCGGCTACAGCCCGTGAAACAACCGAGGGCAGGGCCACGCCCTCCACGCCCATTCCCAGGCCGAAGACGCAGAGCGCATTGCCGGCAATGTTGATGGCATTCATCAGTGCGGAAATACCCATCGATACCTTGGAATTGCCCATGGCCCGGAAGAGCGCGGCGCCGCCGTTATAAACGGCAATAAAGGGGTAGGAAAGCGCGGTAATGGCAAAGTAGGAGATGGCGCCTGCCATAACGGTCTGCTCTACCTGCCCGAAAAGAAGGCGCAGCAGGGGACCTTTCAGAAGCAGAACCAGGATGGTGATGACGACTGAAATTCCAAAGACGATGTAGATGAGCTGATTGGCAATATGAGAGGCACGCTCCCGATCCCTGGCCCCGATAGCCTGAGCGGCTACCACAGCACCCCCGGTGGCCAGGGCGGCAAAAATGTTGAGGATCAGCAGATTGATAAGGTCAACCAAGGCTACGCTGGAGACCGCGGCCTCTCCGGCTGAGGAGACCATCATGATGTCGGCCATGCCGACCAGAACGGCGAGAAATTGCTCAATCACCAGGGGAACAATCAGCTTTGTCAAGGCTTTTCTGCTGAACAAGGGGGATCACACTCCAATCTGCCTTTGATAGCATACGGCGGATTGCATGAAAATGCAATTGTGAAATCTGTGAAAATCACAGCCATACCCTTGCCTTATAGATGAAAACTGCGTATAATGGTTTTTAATTCATGAGACTGTGGAGGAATTTCCAGATGGAGAAGATAGCGATGACTACCCCGCTGGTGGAGATGGATGGGGATGAGATGACCCGTATCATTTGGCAGCAGATTAAGGATGAGCTGCTGCTGCCCTATGTGGATTTAAAGACCGTCTACTTTGACCTGGGGCTTCCCGAACGGGAAAAGACTGCGGATCAGGTGACGGTGGATGCGGCCAACGCCACCAAGGAGTACGGCGTGGGAGTGAAATGCGCCACAATTACACCCAATCAGCAGCGGGTGGAGGAGTATCGGCTGACGGAGATGTGGAAGTCCCCCAACGGCACCATCCGCGCTATTCTGGACGGAACGGTGTTTCGCGCCCCGATTATGGTAGACGGGATTTCACCCGTGGTGAAGAATTGGAAAAAACCCATTACCATTGCGCGCCATGCCTATGGTGACGTGTATAAGGCAGCCGAATTTCGGGTCCCGGGGCCCGGCATAGCGGAGCTCCTCTTTACCGGGGCCGACGGAAAGTCCTCCCGGCAGACAATTTATGATTTTGAATGCGCCGGTGTTCTCCAGGGACAGTACAACAAGGACAGTTCCATTATCTCCTTTGCCCACTCCTGCTTCCAGTACGCCCTGGATACGAAGCAGGACCTGTGGTTCTCCACCAAGGACACCATTTCCAAAAAGTACGACCACACCTTTAAGGATATCTTCCAGGATGTCTTTGACAGCCAGTATAAAGAGAAGTTCGACGCCCTCGGGCTGACCTATTTTTATACGCTTATTGACGACGCAGTGGCCCGGGTGATTCGCTCCAAGGGCGGCTTTATTTGGGCCTGCAAGAATTATGACGGCGATGTGATGAGCGATATGGTCTCTACCGCCTTTGGAAGCCTTGCCATGATGACCTCGGTGCTGGTCTCCCCTGACGGCAAGTATGAGTATGAGGCCGCCCACGGGACGGTTACGCGCCATTACTATAAATATCTGGAGGGAGAGGCCACCTCCACCAACCCGGTGGCTACGATTTTTGCCTGGACCGGCGCCTTGGGCAAACGGGGCGAACTGGACGGCAACAAGGAGCTTACCGCGTTCGCACGCAGCTTGGAGCGGGCTGCTGTCGAGACGATTGAGAGCGGGACTATGACAAAGGATCTGGCCGGCCTGTGGGAGAAGGACACCCCGGTAAAGGCTGTGAATACCGGTGAGTTTCTTCAGGCCGTCAAGCGGCGTTTAGAGATCTTGCTTGCAAAATGACAGCGGAATAAAAAGGATACACAGGGCCGCCTCCCAAGTTCAGGGGGCGGCCCGCGGGTTTTTAAAAGACCATGTCACGGCAGGGGTGAGGAAATGTTTATCAGTGCCAGCAGGCGGACAGACATACCGACATTTTATTCAGAATGGTTTTTTAACCGGCTCAGAGACGGATTCGTACTGGCGAGAAATCCGGTAAGCAAACACCAGATCAGCAGGATCGTATTAAGCCCTGATGTCGTTGACGGCATTGTATTCTGGACAAAAAATCCGGCCCCTATGCTGGAGAAGCTTGACCTGCTCCAAAACTATATGTACTATTTTCAATTTACCCTGAACGCGTATGGAAGAGATGTGGAGACAGGCATTCCATCTAAAGATAAGGTAATCGTTCCAGCCTTCCAGAGGTTGTCCGATATCATCGGGCCGGACAGGGTGATATGGAGATATGATCCCATTTTTTTGAATGAGACTTATACAGTAGAGTATCACGTCCGCTATTTTGAAGCGTTGGCAAAACGCCTGGCCCCTTATACAAGAAAATGTACCATTAGCTTTCTTGACGTTTATCCGAGCAATGCAAAGAGGCTCTCCGCACTGTCCATTCAGAAGCTGACTCCTGAAGTTGAAAAGACACTCGCAAAGAGGCTGGCTGAAATTGCTCAGAGCTACAGCTTGCGGATGGATACCTGTGCAGAAGAAATCGATTTGCAGCAATACGGCATTCAGCACGCCCGATGTATTGATGATCGGCTGTTCGAAACGCTGCTGAAATGTCCACTGAACGTGAGAAAGGATAAGAATCAGCGGCTTGCATGCGGGTGCGTCGAAAGCATTGACATTGGCGTCTATCATACTTGCCGGAATGGGTGCCGTTATTGTTATGCTGGTATTGACGAGAGAAGCGCACAGACCAATATGGGTATGCATTGCCCTCAAGCGCCGCTTCTCAGCGGAGAGGTTGGCCCGGGAGACAAGATCACGCAGCGGCATATGCACACACATCGGTCCAATCAGCTGGAGCTCTCCTGTTGGACCAAAGGTCCGAATACATGCTGAATAAAACCGGGCGTATCACTTTATTTTGAAGTGATACGCCCGGTTTCCTTATCGGTTCTCCCCGCAGGAAAGGGGGATACTCCGTTTAGACAGCCGGAAGGCCGAGATAAAAGTCGATGATGCTCTGTCTCATAGCGGAGAGGGCTGGATTCCTTGCGTCGCTTTTGCGCCAGTAGAGAGAAATGGGAAGGGAGACCTCCAGATTTTCCAGGGGAAGAATCGTCAGATCCTCCGCATAAGCCAGATTATGCCGCCCCATAAAACCTAAATATTTGCCGGAGCGGAGCGCCTTGGTCATATCGGCCGAATCCCGGCACAGGAAGGTGATACGGGGTGAGAGCCCATAGGCTTTGAGCTTCTCATGGGCCATATTGCTCAGGGAGTGGGGCGCGCTGGTGGAGCAGAATGGGTAGTGGACCAGATCTTCCGATGTGACAGCCTCGGCGGCGGCGAGGGGATGGGCCGTACTGGAGACAATAACTGCTTTTTGCGCACGAAGTACGGTGTGGTCAATACTGGGATTGTGGGAAACTCCCATGGTAATCACCAGATCGGAATTGTGATTCATCAGTTCTTGTTCCCAGTTGTTGGGAATGTTGCCGACCTTCAGATTAAGGCCCTTGGAGAGCAGCATATCAATCAGACGGGAATTGGTAGGGGAAATGGAACAGGCGATCCGGACAAAGCTGACAGAGCTTTGCTTCCTGGCCTCCAGCTCTGTCAGACAGGTGTTGAGGATCGTATCGATCTCAGTGACGGCATCAAGAAAGAGCTTTCCGTTCTCATTGAGCTGAATACCTCGGCCGACCCGATCAAAGAGCTGGAATCCGATATCTGCCTCCAGTCTTCGGATGGCAGCCGACAGGGAAGGCTGCGTGATGTTGAGCTGCTGCGCAGCAGTCGTCATGTGCTGCGTCTGGGCCACAGTGATGAAGTATTTCAAGGTGGAAATATCCAATCGGTTGCACCCCCAGGCAAGTCCCGAATGCTCAGGTATTCTGCTGTTTTATGTATTTTAACACAAGACTTTTTGCGGGTCAATTGCTCCTGTGCAATTTATAGACAAATCTATATAGAAAAATGAATAATAGCTATCGCCGTATAAATACAATAAAATGTTCAATTTGACTATATGGGGGCGCCGGGCTACAATGCTGTTAGCAAACTAAACTAAAAAAAGCTTCAAAAAGTGGTGCGCTGTTGCAAAATGCCTAAAATGGAGGCTTGTGCAAACAGCTGACAGAAAGAGGTAAAACGAAGTATGGAGGAGTTCTACCGTGTCGTTTACCCCCTGGGCGTTCAGGCTACGCAGGAGAAAAGCGTGGCCCCGTCGCTGCCTGATTTGAACGGCAAAACCATTGGTGAGCTCTGGAATTATGCGTTTCGGGGGGATGAGACCTTTCCCTTGATTGAGGCGCAGATTCGGGAGAAATACCCTGACGTCCGTTTTGTAAGCTTTGAGCGCTTTGGAAATTTTCACGACCCCTCGGAAGAGGAGAAAATGATGGCTGAGCTGCCCGATAAGCTGAAGCGTTTTCACTGTGATGCGGTGCTTGTCGGGAACGGCTGCTGAGGGGCCTGTGCGCCCGCAGTTGCGCGGGCTGGTGTACTGGTTGAAAGCCTGGGAATTCCGGCGGTGGCCATAGCGTGTACAGGCTTTCCGTTTATGGTGCGTAAAATTTCTAAAAGTGCGGGATTTCCCGATCTGCGCGTTGTAGAGTATCCGGCCCCTATCGCCCTGGATGACAAGGAGGCAATGGGGCAAAGAATCGCAGAAGCGGTGACCCCTAAAATTATACAGGCGCTGACCGAGCCGGTGCGAAGTACGGCGAAAAAAAAGCGGCGGGGGCCTGGAGACCGGGATATTGCTTTTGAGGGCACCTTGGATGAGGTGCAGGAGTTCTTTTATGAGCGGGGCTGGACGGATGGACTGCCAATCGTACCGCCCACCGTTGAGCGGGTGGAGGAGTTCCTCCGATTTACAGACCGGGCGGCAGAAGAGGTCATTGGTATCCTGCCTCCGGCGATGGGCACCTGCAGTGTTTGGAAGGTGGCGGTCAACGGCGTGATGTCCGGCTGTCGGCCGGAGTATATGCCGATTCTGCTGTCTATAGCCGAGATTGTCTCTGACCCGGCATTCAATATCAAGGATGCAGGGGCTACTCCTGGATGGGAGGCCATCATTATTCTAAACGGACCGATTCGGGATCAGCTGGGCTTTAACTACAAAGTAGGCTATCAGAGGCCCGGCGCCCAGCCTAATATCTCTATCGGCCGCTTTTATCGGATGCTGGTCCGCAATGTGGCGGGCTCTTTGGTAGGGGTAACTGATATGTCCACCCACGGACAGATGTTCCGCTGCGTAGCGCCGGAAAACGATCAGGTCTGCGCCGAATTGGGATGGAAGACAGTAGCTGAGGAACAGGGCTTTGGAACGGAAGAAAATGTAGTGACAATCACTTCAGGCCGGGCGGCCAGTGACCCGGTACAGTCTACTGGAGACCGGGCTGAGCAGCACTTGGACTATTTGACCGAGTGGGTGGAGCGGATGCTGGAGCCCTATGAGGCGATGCGGCGGTATCAGGAGACGGGGGTACTTTTTGTCACTCCGGTTGTTGCAAAGCTGCTGGCTTCTCAGGGGTATTCCAAGGAGGATGTGGAGCGTTACCTATGTGAGCATGCCAAAGTCTCTGCCCGATTTTTTGAGAAGAGCAGCACCCGCTTTAACAATTGGAAGCCGTACAGCCTGAAGGAGGCTGTAACAGAGGGTGAACTGCCCCAGGCATGGTATGAGTCGGATGATCCCGACCGTATGGTGCCGCTGCTGGGGCCTGAGATGCGGATCTTGGTTGTGGTGACCGGTGACCCTACAAGGAACAGAAGCCTGTTCTTTCGAGGAAATTATACCCAGGGACGTCTCACCAGCCGCGCGGTCGAACTTCCTGCCGACTGGGAACGGCTACTGAAGGGAGGCGCGTCAAAGCAGCAAGCGTAGGTCAGTTATGTGTGAGGCAAATCAATATTTTTAGAGAAGGAGAATCGAGAAATGAAAAAGACAACTATGCGCAAGATCCTCAGCCTGGTCCTTGCTCTTGTCTTGGTCGCGGCTCTTGCGGCCTGCTCCGGCGGCGGAAGTTCCAGCGGCGGCGGAACACCCAATACGTCCACTGGTGAAAGCAACGCCCCCGATACCTCCTCCGGCGGCGCTGTCCGGGACGACGTGGTCATTCAGGTATACGGCGACGCCGGCACTCTGGATCCCATTCGTTGCCACCAGATTCTGGGTATGCATGCTGTCCGCGCCAGCTTCTATGAGAGCCTCTGGTGTACCGGATACTGGACAGAAAATGGCGAGCAGATTGAAACGGAGCGGTCCTACCAGCTGGCCGAGAGCATGGAGGAGCTCAGCGAGACGGAAATCCTGGTTCATCTGCGGCAGGGCGTCACCTTCTCCAATGGAAACCCCTTTACTGCTGACGACGTGCTCTTTACGATGAAGCTGTATTATGACTCCACACAGTTCCAGTATGTTGAAAATGTGGACTTTGACAAGACGGAAATCATTGACGACTACACCATTAAAATTGTCTTTAAGTCCTATAACTTTGAGCAGATCGGACGCTTGAACAGTATGTATATCTTCGATGAGGAGAGCTATGACGAGACCAGCATCGTGACCAACCCCGTAGGCACCGGCGCCTATGTGATGGACGAGTACGTCTCCGGCAGCCATATCACCGCCCATGCCCGGGAGGACTATTGGGGCGGCGAGCCCACCATCAAGAAGATTACCTTCAAGATTATCAATGAGGAATCCCAGGCCACAAACGCCTATGAGACCGGTGAGGTGGACGTGCTGGCCCTGAATCCCACCGCCGATATCGACCACCTGGCCTCCCTACCCAATACCAAGCAGATTCGTCTGTCCATGCCCACCTGCACCATGATCCGCTTCAACATGAGCGAAAACTCTGTGATGGCCAACAAGGACGCCCGCTACGCGGTTATGTATGCCACCGACCTGAACGCCATCAACGCCATCGCCTTCGGCGGCCTGGGGACACTGCCCCAGTGCATCATTCCCATGAATGTGGATAATTCCGATCCGGCCTTTGCCGACACCACTCAGATTTATAAGGATTTGGCCAACGGTCCCAATTATGAGTTGGCCCAGGAATACGCTGAAAAGGCCGGCATTGTGGGAGAGACGCTCCGCCTCATCAACGACGGTACGCCCATGTTCGCCAGTGCATGTGAAATTATTCAGACCTGTCTGGGTAAGATTGGCGTCAATGTTGAGATCATTACTTACGACGCTGGCAGCTATAAGGAAAAGTATGCCGACCTGACGACCTGGGATATGTTCCCGTCTGAGCACTCTAATCCTACCAACGCCTCCTACCCCCTGGCCACCCGTATTCTGACCGCCAACAAGGTGGGCTGGTCCGGCCCTGTCTATGACGAGGTTGTGGGCCACGCCTGGGACGTTGTGGGTGAGTTTGATCCGGAGAAGCGCCATGAGCTGATGCTGGACTACCTGGTGGAACTTCAGGACTACTCTCCGGCCTTTAACATCGGAGATAACGTAAAAGTCTATACCTATAACTCCAATCTGCAGGGCGTAGAGATTTTCCGTATGCATGACTTCCTTGTGAAGGACTGGTCCTGGGCCAGTTAAGCGCAACCGCGCATCCTTTAGGTAGCAATACATAAGGGCAGCGGCCGC